>Ga0206866_1034_pt1 | contig 30506 bp, 28 predicted proteins | sample Alteio_BWOrgCont_40_FD_152626 | JGI IMG/M metagenome (GOLD analysis project Ga0206866, IMG submission 152626) | Enriched cells from forest soil in Barre Woods Harvard Forest LTER site, Petersham, Massachusetts, United States -... | ecosystem: Environmental > Terrestrial > Soil > Temperate forest >... | reverse complement strand
CTGATATTATTGATTTTCATGATGTCTTCGATTCTTTCGGTTTTGATTTCTGAGAGGATGCAGCGCCTCGTTGCGCATGCTGTCCTCACACTTCCATACCTGCCGCGGGCCTCATTTATTCCACGAAGATGAGGAAGGTCTCGCATGAGGCCCGGCGCCGCCGCGCCAGGGCGGATTAGAGCATACCGTGGCTGCTGGTGCTGACCAGAGCGGGAGGATTCACGTTCAAGTTAAAGAGTAAGTTCAAGTACACGCCGGCGCGCTCATCTTGGCGAAACGGCTACCGTTCGACTTAAATTGCTCTATCGCAGCGATCGCACATAGGCGACGATGGCCGCGATCTGCTGATCATTGTATTTCCTCGTAAACGAGGGCATTTCGCCCTTGGTTCCATTTTTGATCTGCAAGGCGATGCGGGCATTGCTGATGGCGAGGTTGTGAAGGTCGGGGCCTTCATCGCCGTGGCCGTCATCTCCGTGACAATCCCCGCAACTCTGGGCGTAGAACCCCGCCCCCTGGGCCAGGAGTTGGGGGGAGACCGCCATCTCCGAGGATGACTCCCCGGTGAAAAAAGCCGAGTTTGACATCTTCTGGATTGGGCCGGCCATCAGCAAGGCGCCGCCCAGGGAAACCGAGGCGAAAAGGAGAGCCCATAGAAGGGCCCTCTTCTCGAGCGAGAGCTTCACCCTCACGGCGCGCAAGTTCCCGTTTCGCGATGATTCGGCCGCGGGCGCCTTTGTTTCGAGCGAGTGATTCATGGATGTTGCCTAAGAATTGAGGATGAGTTCACCACCCCAATAACCCGCGGCGGCCATCAGTCCCGCCGTGAGGAAGAGCACGGCGAGATAGATGCCAAAGCCGCGCGGAGAGACCTTGTCTCCCACCATGGCGCGCCAGACGCCAAGGCCCACCAGTAAAGCGAACGCGGGCCAGACAAAGAGGTGATGGAAGAGCTCCGCGTCATGTCCGAGCATCCGTCCCTTCGTCATGAACAGCCCCGATAGCACTGCGGGAAATGTCCCCAGCGCCCCCAGGATGATCGTGAAGTAACCGGCCGAGCGAAGCTGCGCCCTGCGCGGCGATGAGGCGGGCACGAGGGCACTCAGCCCGTCGAACAAGGCGGCAGCCATGGCAAGCGCCACAGGGAAGTGCGTGCTGGCGCCGTGGAGCTTGGGCCAGAGAGTGGGATCGATCGTCATGATGGAGGAGCGTGTTCACGCGAGTGTGGAGTCGATGATGGCGAGATGGTGATCGACCTCGGTGTACCTGACGCTGGTCAGGCCCAGCGTGCTGCGCAATTGCGCGGCGGGAACCACCATCGGTCCCGGCTTGGGCGCCGTCCCCGGCGCGGGCTGGGGAAAGGCGACGGAACGAGCGGTGTGAAAAGTCATGTTCCCCTCGATCTTTTGGATCTGCTGGTGAATGTGACCGTTGAGGACCGTCACGGAACCGTAAGGCTTGAGCATCTGCAGCGCCTGCGCGCCATCGGTGGTGCCCCAGCCCCACTTCGGATAAATCTCCCAAAGCGGCACATGGGCGAAAACCACAATGGGCGTGCTGGTGGAGATCGCGGCCAGGTCCTTCTTGAGCCAGGCGAGTTGATCCGGGCCGAGATTCCCCATGCCCAGTTCCGTCTTGCCCATGACGTTGACCAGGGCGATGAAGTGGACCCCTTTTTGATCGAAGCTGTACCAGCCCGAGCCCTGGGTCCCCTTGCCGAAGCGGGCGAGATATTGCTCGCCATTGTCGCTCATCACATCGTGCTCACCGGGCACATAAAATACGGTCGAGGCCTTGGAGCCTTTGAGCACCTGTTCCACCGTGTCGAACTCGTCGTCCTGCGAGAGATGGGTCAGGTCACCCGTGTGAAGCATGAACTCCGGCGTCTTGGGCAGTGAATTGATCCGCCGCACCGCCTCCTGGAATGTGCCGATGACGTTCGTATTGGCGGCCTTGTTAAAGCCGATGTGGCTGTCGCTGATCTGGACGAAATTGAGTTCCGCCGCCGCAAGCGCGCCCGCATTGGCAACCGCATCGCCCAGTGCGCGCGAAGTGAGGATGCCGCCGGAGATGGAGCAAACCACCGCCGTGCCGGCCCAGCCCATGCACTTGAGAAATCCGCGGCGGTCGATGCCGTCGCGGCTGGTATCGTTCACAATAATATTGTCGTTGTTCATATGGATTCCTTTTGTCTTTTGGTTTGGATGTCTGAGAGGATTGCGGCCTGTCAAAATGACCGTCCTCATGATGCGATACCTCCCGGGGGCCTCGTTTATTCCATGACCAGCAAAAAATCTTTTGCGGAATAAAACCGAATCGAACCGGGTATTATTCGATGGAACAACATTACGATGGCAGGGAAAATTCCAGCCCCCCCGGGTTCGAGCAGGTCTTCCTGCCTCACCTCGACGCCGCGTATAACCTCGCCCGCTGGCTCCTGCGCAACGATCAGGACGCCGAGGACGCCGTGCAGGACGCTTACCTGCGCGCTTACAAGGCCGCGGCCCGTTTTCGCGGCGGAGACGGCAAGGCGTGGCTCATGACGATCGTGCGGAATGTCTGCTACACCATGCTAAAGAAATCAAAGAGCCCTCCGGAGCCGTTCGACGAGGAGGTCCATCAGGCCGCCGGCCAATCGGAGGCGCGGGAAGCCTTCCGGCAAAAGGCCAACGCCGAAACGCTGCAATGCGCGCTCGAGAAGCTGCCGGACGATTTCAGGGAGATCATCGTCCTCCATGATCTGGAGGGCCTCGCTTACAAGCAAATCGCGGCCGTTGTCGGCATTCCCATCGGCACCGTCATGTCGCGGCTCGCGCGGGCGCGCGGACGATTGCGCGCCGAGATCGTCGCCTTAAACGTCAAGGAATCTTCCCCATGAACCACGACGACGTTTCACGGCTGATGGGCGCATACCTCGATGGCGAGCTGGACCTGACCACTTGCATGGACCTCGAGGAGCACATTGCGGGCTGCGAGTCCTGCCAGAAAAAAATGGAAGCGGACCAGGAGTTGATCGGGGCGATCCAATCGGAAGCGCCCCGTTTCGAGCCCTCGCCCTTCTTGAAGACCCGCATTCGTGCCGCCCTGCGAGAGGGAAAGACTCGGGCCGTGCCTTTCTGGAGGCGCATTTCCACGGCCTGGATCGCTTCCGGCGCGGCGCTCGCCGCAGTGGTCATTCTGGCTTTCCATTTCACCCAGACGCAGGGCATCCCTGCATTGGTCCAGGACGCCGTGGCGGATCATGTGCGCTCCTTGATGGTCAACCACCTGATGGACGTCGCTTCGACCGACCAGCACACGGTCAAGCCATGGTTTGCGGGCAAAATCGACTACTCCCCGCAAGTGGTCAATCTCGCTTCGTCCGGCTATCCCTTGATCGGAGGCCGGCTCGATGTTCTGGACAACCGGAACGTCGCCGCCCTCATCTACCAGCGCCGCAAACACTACATCAACCTGTTCATCTGGCCGTCCGGCGCGCAGTCGCTCCCCGGGCGTCTCTATGTCGAAAACGGTTATCACGTCCTGGGCTGGACGAAATCGGGCATGAATTACATGGCCGTCTCGGAATTGGGAGAACAGGAATTCAGAGCCTTCGTAAAAATGATCCAGGACCAAACCGTCGATACGCGACCCGGGGAATAATCGCAAATCATGAAGGCGACAAGCGCCGCGATCGATCTGTCGATCCGGGTATCGTTTCTCTGCGGCCAGAAGAGTGCGGAGAGACGAATGAGAGGATGTTTCAATCCCATGCCCGCAAGCCCTACATGCCAGGCGCATCCAGATCTCCCGTACTGTGAGTCAGCAAAGGCTGTAACCGCCATAATGATATGACTCAGCCCCGGCGGATTCTTATTCTAGGCGGCGGTTTTGGCGGCGTGTACACCGCGTTGCACCTGGACAGGCTCGCGGGACCCGGGTCGGGCTTGGAAGTCACGATCGTGAGCACGGAGAACTTCCTTCTCTTTACTCCCATGCTTCACGAGATCGCCGCCAGTGACCTCAATCCGATGGACATCGTCAATCCCCTGCGCCGGATGTTCCGCCATGTTCAATTCCTGGAGGGGGAGGTGGACCGGGTCGATCTGCAGAGTCGCCGTGTGAATATCAAATACAGCGTCGGCGGCAAAGAACGCGAAATGGAGTACGACCACCTCGTGCTGGCCGCGGGTTCAGAGAACAACTTTTTCGGCGACGCCAGCCTCGAGCGGTACGCCGTGACGATGAAAACGCTCACGGATGCCATGCTGCTGCGAAACCGGATCATCGCGCTCCTGGAAAGCGCTTCAGTGGAAGTCGATGAAACTGCCCGCCGCGCGATGTTGACGATGGTCGTCGCGGGAGGCGGCTTTGCCGGCGTGGAGACGATTGGCGCGGTGAATGATGTGATGCGCGGCGCCTTGCGCTGGTATCCGAATCTCAGGGAGGAGGAAATTCGGATCGTCCTGGTCCATCCGCAAGAGGTGATCCTGCCGGAGTTGGGCGATTCCCTGGGCCGGTACACGCAAACAAAGCTGGCTGAGCGCAAGGTGGAAATCATGACGAACACCCGCGTCAAAAGCTACGACGGCGGTCACGTCGAGTTGGACAAGGGAGCGCCGATTCCCTCGGCGACTCTTGTATGGACCGCCGGCGTAACCCCTGGAAAGCTCGTGCACGATCTGCCGTGCAAGAAGGAACATGGCCGGATCGTGGTCAATGAATTCCTGGAAGTTCCCGCCCAGCCCGGCGTTTGGTCGCTTGGAGATTGCGCCTGGGCGATTGACGGTAATACCGGCAAGGCGTTCCCAACCACGGCGCAACATGCGGTGCGGCAGGGCAAAGTGGCGGCCAAAAACATCGTCGCCAGCTTTCGCAACGAGCCGAAGCAGGCGTTCCGCTTCAAGATGCTCGGTCAACTCGCCGCCATCGGCCAGCGCACCGGTGTCGCCGAGATTTTTGGATTCCAGTTTTCCGGTCTGCTCGCCTGGCTGATGTGGCGCACGATCTACCTGATGAAGCTCCCCCGACTGGAGAAGAAGGTGCAAGTCGCCCTCCATTGGACAATGGACATATTCTTTTCGAGGGAACTTACGCAACTCCTCACGGCAAGCGGAATTGAGGACGCCGGCAGAAAGCTCGAAGCTGCCAGGGAGACCCTATCCGGAAAGGCCGGCGATTCTCCGCCGCCAATGCAATAAAAACGGGAGGGTATTGCCTACATTCGAACGCGCTCGGGGCCGGTGTAGATATTGAACCCGCTCGGCTTCGTGAAACCAACCAGGGTCGCGCCGAATTCTTCGGCGACCTGGACCGCGAGGCTGGAAGGCGCGCCCACGGCTACCAGCATCGGGATGCCGGCGGCGAGGGCCTTTTGCATCAACTCAAAGCTGGCCCGGCCACTGACGACCAGGAGGACGCCGGAGAGCAGTCCCATCCCCTCGAGGAATTGCGAGCCGATTACCTTGTCCACGGCATTGTGCCGGCCCACGTCCTCGCGGACGATGATGGGCTGGCCGTCGGGATTGAACAGGCCCGCTGCGTGAAGGCCGCCGGTGTGCTGGAAGATGTTTTGGGCCTCGCGCAGCCGGGCCGGCAGGGTGCGGATGATTGCGGCGTCCGCCTGCCAATCGGCGGCGGGCAGCGTGGGAAAAAAATTGAGCTTCAGCGCTTTCATGGAGGTTTTTCCGCATACACCGCAACTGGAGGTCGTGTAGCAGTTGCGTTCGAGGCGCTTGAGATCGAGGGGAACGCCGGCTCGCAACGCGACCTGCACGCCATGCTGAAAGCCCTCCTCGCCAAACCGGGGCCCGCAGTTGGACACGGCTTCGACTTGATCCACCGAACGCAGCAGGCCTTCGCCGACAAGGAAGCCGACGGCCAATTCCCGATCATGGCCGGGGGTGCGCATGGTGATGGAGATCGTCTTCACTTCCCGGGCGGCGGCGGGACCGAAAACGACCTGGATTTCCAGCGGCTCCTCGAGCGCCAGGTCGTCAATGCATGTCTCCAGGCGTGATCCGGAGAGGCGCTCGATAGGACGGCTGAGGAAGGCGCGGGCGGACTCCTCGGGACGGCCGGTGTTCATACCGCGCAATGTAGCATTTATTGAGAAATTGCGATATTTTGGAAGGTGACTGGTAGAATGACTGAACTCCGTCATCTTTATATTTCGGCTGAGCACAATTTCTTCGGACACCACGGGAGGCCTCCGGGGGATGCGCCGATGGTGGAACTGGACCAGATCGAGTGCGTGGCGGGCCGGGGCGTCAGGTATGACCGATTTTTCGATTTTAAGGAGAGGTACAAGGGACAGATCACCTTTTTCGCCGAGGAAGTGTACGAAGACCTCTGCCGGCTCCTGCAAATCTGGGACAAACCGCCTTCTGTTCTTCGGCGAAATGTCATCACGGCGGACGTGGATCTCGACGCGTGGCTTGACGCGGAATTCGAGGTGCAGGGCGTTCGCTTTCGCGGCACGGGGGAGTGCAAGCCGTGCTACTGGATGGATCAAGCCTTCGGCCCGGGAGCGGAGCAGGCGCTGCAAGGGCGCGGCGGGTTGCGCGCGGTAATCCTGAGCGACGGCGTGCTCCGCCGCCCCTCGCCATGACGCTCGCGGCCGTGCTGCTTGCCGGAGGCGAATCGCGCAGGATGGGGCGCGACAAGGCCACGCTGATGATCGACGGGCGCCCGCTCTGGCAGCGGCAGATCGCCATTCTCAGCCAGCTCACACCGGCGCTCTTCGTCTCCGCACGCGAGCGGCCCGCATGGCTTCCAGTTGAAGCGCGTTTCATCGCCGATGCGCCGCCTGCCCGCGGCCCGCTTGGCGGCCTGGCGGCAACGCTCGGGGTTATACCGGGCACGCATTTGCTCGCGCTGGCGGTCGATATGCCCGCAATGAGCGCTGCGCATCTTGCCACGCTTTGGAGCGCCGCTTTGCCGGGCTCAGGCGTGTTGCCGTGGCTGGGCGATCACGCGGAGCCGCTCCCAGCCATATATCCGGCCGAAGCGCAATCCATCGCGGCTGGCCTGCTCGAGGGCGGCGATGTTTCCCTGAACACCTTCACGCAGGCGCTGCTCGCCGCCGGACGGATGACAAGACACGCCGTTGCCGCGGCGGACGCGAATCTGTATGCGAATCTCAACTCGCCCGAAGATTGGGGGGCGGTAACGTCAAAGTTACCGATGGTGGGGAACGAAGGGCAGCGGCGCACCTGACGGCCTGCCTCCCTCCTGGGCGCCCTGCGCTTTCGGCGGTTTTACGATTAGCGCCAGGAGCGTGCTGACCAGCATGATCGCGGCAATGATTTCGAGCGCCTGCCCGTAATGGCCGGTCACCTCGCGCAAATGAGCAATCAAGGCCGGCCCGACAACTCCCGCGAAGCCCCACGCAGTCAGCATGAGCCCATAAACGGAGCCGATATTCGACGGGCCGAAATAATCCGCCGCGAAAGCGGGCATGGTGCCGAAGCCGCCGCCGTAACAAAGCAGGACAATAGCGGCAAGGACCGTGAGCAAGGTGAAATTCTCCGCCCGGGAGAGGAGGAAAAAGAGAACGGTCTGTGCGAGGAACATCGTGAGGAACACCTGGCGGCGGCCAATGAGATCGGAGAGCCACGCCCAGAGGAATCGGCCGGAGCCGTTGGCAATCGAAATGATCCCTACCAGTCCGGCAGCGACAGCCGGGGTGACGTGGCTGATCTCCTGCGCCATTGGCGAAGCTTGCGAAATGATGGAGATGCCGGCGGTGGAATTGAGAAAAAGGATTCCCCATAGCGCGTACCACTGCCAGGTTGAAAGGGCTTCCTTGAAAGTATAGTCCTTTGCCGCGCGCTGGTTTTGCTGACTGGGGGCGGGCTGCCAGCCGGCCGGGCTATAGCCCTCGGCCGGGTTTTTCATGAAAATTGCCGCTCCCACCACGGCGCAGAAATAGCAGATGCCGAGAATCCCGAATGTCTCCGGGATGCCCACCGCCTTGATCAGGTGTTCCGCGATGGGCGCGGTAACGAGGGCGCCGGCGCCGAATCCCGCCACGGCGATGCCGGTGATCATGCCGCGTTTGTCGGGGAACCATTTGATCAGCGTCGCCACGGGGATGATGTATCCCAGGCCGAGCCCCACGCCGCCCAGGATGCCGTATGCGAGACAGAAGAGCATGAATTTTGAGGCGAATTGCCCGGCGAGCACCGTGCCCAAGCCGTAGCAGACGCCCGCCACGACGCCGACCAGACGCGGTCCGGCTTTCTTCATCCAGAGGCCTCCGAGAAACGAGGCAAAGCCGAGGGTTAGAATCGCGATCTCAAAAACCAGGGTGCCTTGGGAAACGGTGTATCCGTATTGTTTGGTAAGCGGAATGCGGAATACGCTCCATGCATAGACCGCTCCCAGCGCGATCTGCATCACCACTCCGGCGGCCGCGATCAGCCAACGATTATTTTCATTTGTTTTCATCGGTTCGCTCCCTGGAAATGTTCCGCCCGAATCCTTCCAGCAATGAGTTCACCATGGCCATGCCCCGGCGGAAATCCTTGCTGCGGAACTTGTTCATTAGGCGCCATAGGCTCGGCGGATTGAGGGCCTTCGCTTCGCAAAGCGCCCCGGGCATCGCGCCGAAGAATGCATTCAATATATCGGGGTCCAAGGCTCCGATGGTCTTGATCGAAATAACGATATTGCGAATGGCCTGGATCCCTTCGGGCGTGTTGGTCAATTGCACCACGTCCTCGATGATCTTATCCTGCGCGCTCAGCGCGCCGCGCAACATGTCGAGCGCGCCGCGATCGTGGAGTTGCTGGAGCACATCGTACGCGGCCAGGAGCGCCTCGGCATGCTCCACCGGCGCATTCTGCAACCGGCATTGCAATTCCCGCCGCGGATCGCGCGGCGGTAAATCGAGGGGGATCGGTTGCGCCATCGGTCTATTTCCCTGTTGTTGCGGGACGGTGACCGTTCCCGTTGCCATTCCCGGGCATGTGATAATCGGGACGCTTCCATTTCCGTTCGACTTCCACCCCGTTCTGCGGGGTTGGATGGCCGAAACGGTGATTGATTCGCGGGAGCGGGCTCCCGCCGTTCGCTTCCGGCAGCAGGCGCATGTTTACCGCGGTCTCCTTGTACGCCGGCGTATGGGTTACCTTGTCCGTATGGCTGCTCGTGAGCCGGTTCACGGGGCTCTCGGTCGAATTCATCGGCATATAAAGCTCATGCCCCGACACCCGGTCGGTCACCAGGGCCCGCACGCGGACCTTGCCATGGCGCGAGGTGAGTTGCACCCACGCGCCGCTCTCGATGCCGCGCTCGCCGGCAAGCTCCGGCGAGACCTCGACGAAGGTATCCGGCGTTTTTTCGCGGATGCCTTCGCTGCGATAAGTCATGTTGCCCTCGTGGAAGTGCTCGAGCAAACGGCCATTGTTCAATTGCAGGTCAAACTCGGCATCGAGCTGCTCGGTCGGCTCGCTCAATGACAATGGAAACAGCTTTGCCTTGCCGTCCGGGAAAAAGAATTCCCTGGTGTAGAGGAGCGGCTGATCGGCGCCGTCGGAGGCGACCGGCCATTGCAGCGTTTTGTATCCCTCCAGCCGCTCGTAAGTCACTCCCGCGAACAACGGCGTCACGGCCGCGATTTCGCGCATGATTTCCGAAGGATGCCCGTAATTCCAGCCCGCACCCAGGCGGTTGGCGACGTCCTGGATGATCTGCCAGTCGGGCCGGCTTCCCTCGAGCGGCTCGAAAACCTGGTAGAGCCTTTGGAAGCGCCTTTCCGTGCTGGTAAACGTTCCTTCCTTTTCCAGGCTCGGACAGGCCGGCAGGATGACATCGGCGAAGCGGCAGGTCTCGGAGAAGAAAATCTCCTGCACGACGAAGAAATCGAGCTTTGCCAGCGCCGCATCGACGTGGTTCGAGTTGGAATCCACCAAGGATATCTCCTCGCCGAACAGATACATGGCCTTGAGTTTGCCGTCGTGGATCGCGTCGATCATCTCGTGGTTGTCCAGGCCCTTCTTCGGCGGCAGCGTTGCGTTCCACGCCTTTTCGAAGCGCGCCCGTATCTCGGGATCTTCAACCGATTGGTAGCCGGGAAAGCTATTGGGCATCGCCCCGTGGTCGCTCGCTCCCTGCACGTTGTTATGCCCGCGCAACGGGTAGGCGCCCGTGCCCGGTCGCATGTAATTGCCGGATACGAGCAGGAGGTTCGAGATGGCGGTTGAAGTATCCGAGCCCATGCTGTGCTGCGTTACCCCCATCGCCCAGAGAATGCACATGCTCTCCGCCTCCGCGATCACGTGCGCCACGCGTTCGAGGGTTTCGATGGGAATGCCCGTGGTCGCCGCGGCAAACTCCATGGTGAATGGAGCAAGACTCTTTTTGTAATCGTCCAGGCCGTTGACCCATTGGTCCAGGAACGCGGTTTTCGCGAGACCGTTGTCGAGCAGGTAGCGGCTCACGGCGCTCAGCCAGACCAGGTCGGTCCCCGGTTTCGGGTGGAGGAAAATGTCGGCGCGCGCCGCCATTTCATTCTCTCGCAGGTCGGATACGATGAGCTTCTGGCCGCGCAATTTGTGGGATCGCTTCACGCGCGTCGCAATCACCGGATGACTCTCCGCCGTGTTGCTGCCGACGATTACAACGAGGCTCGCCTGCTCGATGTCCGAGATGGAGCCGGAATCCCCGCCGTATCCCACTGTCCGGAACAGACCCACGGTTGCCGGCGCCTGGCAGTAGCGGGAACAATTATCCATGTTGTTCGTGCCGATGACCGCACGAGCGAGCTTCTGCATGAGATAGCTTTCCTCGTTCGTGCACTTCGAGGAGGAGATAAACGCGAGCGAATCCGGCCCTGTGGCGGCCTTGATTTCCGAAAATTTTCGCGCGACCAGGTCGAGGGCTTCATCCCACGTGGCTTCGCGGAATTTGCCTTCCTCGCGAATGAGCGGACTCGTGAGGCGGTCGGCGCTGTTGACAAAATCCCACGCGAATTTCCCCTTTATACAAGTCGATATGCCGTTGGCGGCGCCTTGCGCCGGAACCACCTTGAGTATGTGGCGGTCCTTCGTCCAGATATCGAAGCTGCATCCTACGCCGCAATAGGTGCAAACGGTCTTCGTGTGACGAATGCGCGCTTTCCGCATTGCCGACTCCACCTCGGAGAGCTGAAGGATTTTCCCGTACCCAATCTCCGGCTCGATGCCTTTGACCACATCGATCATGCCGTGGAGCGCCGGCATCGACAGCGCGGTGAAAAAGCCCGCTTCGCCCACCATCGATTTTTCCATCAACGCGTTGCATGGGCAGACGGTGACGCAATGGCCGCACGAGACGCAGCTCGATTCGCCGATGGTCGATCCGCCGTCCCACAGGACGCGCGGATGCGGGTCCTCCCATCGAATGGAAAGCGTCTCGTTTACCTCGACGTTCTGGCACGCCTCCACGCAACGCCCGCAGAGGATGCACTGATCGGGATCGTACCGGTAGAACGGATTCGTATCGTCGATTTTGTACGGCTTGGTCCGGAAAGGGGTCTTCTGGTGCTCGATGCCCAGCAATCTGGTGGTGTTGTGGACCGTGCAGTTTCCATTGTTATTGTCGCAGACCGTGCAGTAGAGCAGATGATTCCCCAATATCCGGTCGAAAGCCTCGCGCTGCGCGGCGGCTGCGCGGGCGGAGTTCGTGGAAACCTTCATCCCGCCGGCAATTGCGGTCCCGCACGCTCTCACCAATTCTCCATTCACTTCCACCATGCAGGTATCGCACGTCTGGATCGGGCCAAGCTGGGGGTGATAGCAAACCTGCGGGATATCCACGCCGACCCGATTGAGCAAATCGACAAGCCGTCCGCCCTCGGCGGCTTCGCGTACAGAACCGTCAACTGTTAAAGTGATGCTCATCCTTCCAACAGTGAAGCTGCAATCAGCTTGAACGCGCGCAAGCGGTTTGTCAATCGGAAGGGGGCGGTTTCGCCCCCCGATTTTCCATATATTCCATCTTCAACCATTCTTCGACGCATCACCTCTTCTTTCTTTTGTTTTTGGAATCGGCGACCAACACTGGCGCGGCTGGGTAAAAACCGCCATTGCCATGCCGGATTTTTCCATGCAACGCGCTACTCCGACCGACCTTGCCGACCGTAATTGGCGGCGCTTCATCATATTCCGCGTCCTGTTTAATTCGCGGTTTTACTACCCCGTGCTCGCGGTGCTTTTCCTCGATCTTGGGATGAGCGCGACCGAATACACTTTGCTCAATTTCGCGTGGGCGTTGGCGATCGTTGCGGTGGATTTGCCGGCGGGCGTGCTTGCGGATCGCATCGGCCGGCGGCCTCTAATCATCGCCGCGGCGGCGTCCATGGTGGTGGAAATGATCCTGCTCTGCGTGGCGCCGATCCACGGCGGCGCGACTCTCTTTCTCTGCTGCCTGGCCAATCGAATCCTCTCGGGCGCGGCGGAGGGCATGGCCAATGGCGCGGACGAGGCGCTGGTTTTTGATTCATTGGCTGAGCGTGGACGCGAGAAGGAATGGCCTTTGGTCCTCGATCAGGTGATACGCTGGCAATCGCTCGGATTTGTGATCGCCATGCTGGTGGGCGGCGCGGTCTATGATCCAGGTTTGCTCAACCGGGTGTTTGGCGCGCATCTCCGGCAGGCGACGACGTTGCGCTTTCCCATTTATCTGACGCTCGCATCCGCGTGCGCGACTTTTGTCGTCGCCCTGGGAATGCGGGAACCGGATTGGCGCAAAGCGAGCGCCATTTCCCTGGAATGCGGATCGGATCCGCGCAGCATTCTTTCCCACCTGCTGGCGGCCGGCGGCTGGATTCTGCGGACACCGCTAGCGCTTTTTGTCATCACGGCCGGACTGGCGCTGGATAGCGTCGCCAGATTGTTTATGACGTTCTCGAGTTCCTACTTTCGGCTCATTCACCTGCCGTCCGCCAGCTATGGATTGATCGGCGCCGCGCTGGGCGGGCTGGGGCTGGCGGTGTCGCCGGTGGCTCGCCGCATGGTCGCGCGCTATGGTCCGGCGGGGAATTTCGCTTGCCTGGCCGCGGTCTTACTGGCGGGGCTGGTGGGAGTGGCCGCGCGATGGCCGGTCTTTGGAGTGGTGTTCACCGCCCCGATCATGATCGTAATGACCGCTGTGTCGTACCAGGTGTCCTACTACCTCAATGCAGCCGTGGATTCCGGCAGGCGCGCGACGGTGCTTTCATTCAAGGGACTGGCCTTCAATCTGGGATATGGATTTGTCAGCCTGGCTTACGCCGGAGCATTGCGCGCCCTGCGGGGAGGCGGTCCGGAGGAGACGTTCGGGCGCACATTGCCGTGGCTACCCGCGTGGCTGGGGCTGACGCTGGCCATCCTGGCCGCCGGCTTCTGGGGGCGCCGCGCTTTATTGGGCCGGCGTGTTTTAGCAGGCGGCGACGCGGCGTGATCAAGGGCATCGCATTATCAACGACGACGTCGGTCGAAGTTACGAGGAGGGTGGAAGGCAGAAGGCCCGGTTTCATAATAGCCTGGGGCAACACCCCAGGCAACCCGCCCCAATTCGGCAAAGCTCTGAAGGAGCGTTTCAATCAACGCGGCCACGAAATAATTTAAAATGCCTTAATCCCATAGCGCCACAAGCCCCTTATTGTTCATCGGTCCGCCGCATTGCGGGCACGGCCTGCAGTCCTGCCATTTCCGCCCGAAGTCTCAGACTTCGAGCAGAATTTGCGCGGCGCGGGCGGGGAGGTTTGAGGGGGCGGCAGCGCTGCCGTTACGCTCTGAGTGGGAGGGCATCTTGGATGTGTTTGTACGCCCGCGCCGCTTCCGCCCTTGCGTTCGTGGGGTGGAGGAATCCTTTACGCAATTCCTTCATTTTCCCTCGTTCCCGGCCCTCTCTTGCGGGGTTGTATTTGGCTGGCATTGGGCCGACAGTTCGCCGCGGAACCGGCCTGTTTCTCGATTTTGAGTGAACTCAAGGACGGTGGAATTGGTCTGAAAATTACGCCCGTAACGCCTGGCGCGCACGAAGAAAGACCGAATGCAACTTGACGGTTGGCGTCCGAAATGCTTGTACGAACCCCTGTTTTAGGGCACAAAAAACAATCCAATGGCTATATTCCTCGAAGACCTCATCAAGGACCCCCGCCTGTTCGATGATCTGTCTATGGCGCAACCTCTGTGCTGCCGGTGCGGTACAGAGCTTCAGGAGACGATCACCGGCAAGCGTTCCACTCCGCAAGGCGATGCGTGCAGTGATTGCTACTACGAAGAGCTTGGGAACTTGGTGGAGCAACACCCGATAGTGTCGGCTGGCGTTCGACGCGGCTGACACGGCGGAGAACGGACCTCCGGACTTGACGGGCTGCGGCCTCGAAGGCCATAGCAAGTCTCCTCGTTCCCCTTTTTCATCACGTGATTACGTATTTTCTCGGCCAAGAAGAAGTCCGCGCGTATGTGCGAGAATTTTTCGCCCACCGGTTGACGAGGTTTGCGGTCCGGCCAACGGTATGGTGTCCCATTACGCGGTCCGGTTTGGCGCTCTTAAAGGTGATGGCGGAGGTGGGCGGCAAGGAGTTCCCCGAACTGGTTAAGAATGTAACCGTGCTCCCTATCGAGGTGGACGACAAGAAAAAGGTCCGGTTTAGAAATGAGAAGCCTGCCAAAATTCTGCGGGGGAAGAGCGTGTTGCTACTTGACGGGGCGATCCACTCGGGCGGCATGATGAGTGCGTGCGCCCAAAAAGTGCTTTCCTACGACCCCGCAGAGCTGAGTAGCTACGTGCTTGTCATTAAGCGTGGCAGCGGTTTCATCCCTACATTTTGGGGTATGATGATGGAGGAAACGGACCGTGCCTTTTTCCTTCTCGACCAGATTCCCAACAACCGCTTGGACGCCGCAGGGCATAACCCTCAGGAAACCAAGAAACAGCCGCCCGTGCATATCGAGCGCCTAAGCACCCGAATGTTGAAATCGCCGCATGTGCGGAGCGGCGTGAAATCGATGGACCGGATGACGTGGAGCGATAGGCATTTCCAAATGAATAGCAGCGAACACAATGTTTGCACCTACGTTCTGGAGCATGGAAAGACAATCGTGGGCTATTTGACACTGCATCGACTCGCCGAGAATGGAGGATTGATGGTTGATGAAGTTGCAGTGGATGTGAAACAGCGAGGGAAGGACTACGGGGGCGTGTTGATGCGCTTTGCCGACACTCTTGCTCGCCAAGGCAATTGCTCTGTTCTTCGATTGCTGGCTATTGAGGACAAAGTGCGATTTTACGATAAATTCGGGTTCCGTCTGGTGGCGGGAAAAGACGCGATCCTGCTGGATAACGAGAAATATATTCTGATGGAAAAGCTCGTACTTTATCACCAGAGCCCAGTGCGCTAGAATTGATGGGAACGGCGGGCTTGGGGGTGAATGCCCCGGAAGTGGAGGAGTTGAAGCCACCATGAGGCTCATTGTGACACTTCGAAACTCTCGTTGACGAGAACACACCGTCCGCTGGCCCGCAAAGGCTGATCCTCGCCCGCGCTGTTGGTGTGGTGTTTTCCGAAAAGGCAAGATTATCCGTATCGAGCCGACAAAGGCCGCACACGCGACCCGTGAAATGCGGTCGACGAGCGGATGTTATATGACCAAAAATGCATACATTAGATTCCGTGGGGCCGCCAGCCCCTAGGCCACGAAATTCCCATAGGGCTGAACAACAAGTGCCCCTTTGCTCTCGCTCGGCGTCAGCGATAAAAGCCGTATGCCAAGTGACCGTACAATTCGGAATCGGCAAAGAGCATCTTGACATCTTCCCTCATTTCCGAAGGATTTGAAACGGTACCACAAAGGACCAAATATTTATGGGGACTAAAGAAAAGCTGAACGTCACGCGAATGTTCCATTTGGAAGGTTATGTGCTCGATGCCGATACGCTCACCAGCATCGATTCAGCAGTCAAGGAAGCGGTATCAGCGGGCACTGCCGATCCGGTCGAAAATCTAGAGACCAACTATTCTGTGGATGTTCGTGGGGAACTCCCCGTTCATTTTGAGGCCTTGGGCGATCTCCTGCGTCATCTTGATCGCCTGCGAGTGGCTCCCCGCGTTGTCAAGGTCAAACATTCGATTCCTGGCCATTCTCGAATTCTTGTCGTATTCGAAGACGATGGTGATATTAGCTTCATAGGATTCAGTCACGAGGATGACTTTCCTTTTTATACAGAAAAACTCGCTCGAGAAATTCGTTCTGCAAGCCCCGAATACGGGTGGTTTGTCAAACGATTCATCTTCAACGACAGGGTTTCCCGGTGGATGTATTCGGGTATTACCGGTCTTTCAGCCGGTCTTGCGGGGACGATTTTTCCTTCTTTTACGCACGATCCGTGGGCACAGACATTGATCCAGCGCTCATTCCAAAGCGATACGAATACGTTAATAAAATTGCCGAGGCCATTAGATCAAAAGATATCACAGAAAAGCTTAATGCATTACTGGTCGCGCAACTGCAAGGGTTTGCGAATCTTCATGATATATTGGGTGACCTTTTACATTGGATGGTCGCTTTTGTGGTCGCGATACTCGTCCTCATTGTGCTTTTGTACGCGCTTAAACTTGCTTCAGGACTTTATCCGGCGGCCGCTTTTGCATTTGGGAGTGAGGCAAAGCGTTTAGAACGACTACGTCGAAAGCGAGAAATCGTGGTAACGGCAATTCTGATTGGATTTATTGTCAACTTGGTCGCCGGATTGGTGATTACGCTTGTGTTACGGTAATACCGCACCGCATTAAAACGGCGCAGCGGCGACATCCTATTGCTTTGAATCTCGGTTGCTTGGCTGTTGGCGCGGGCACCGCGGCAGTGAGCGGCCGCCAAAGGCGAATTCACGAATAGAATTCCCCTCTAATTCGAGGCTATGAAATGCTTCGAGATTGGGAAGGTTTTTCCATGTCTGCAATTTCGGCTACCGCCGTCAGCATCGGGACGTTAAGCAGAGCCGCGAATTGCGATTGAGTGAATCCCAGCCGGGTGCGAATGGCGCGGATTTGTCTGGGAGAAATGGGCTTTACTGGCGGTGGCAGTTTGACGGTGCGCTCGCGGGCCGGTTCGGTTCCAGCCGCTAAGCCTTCAGCGCGGGCAACCAGCGCGCCGGCGTCAAATTCGATTTTCGTCTTCTTCGTATTCATCGGTTGTATTTTGCTTTGATGGTTTCCACTGCCGCTCGCAGCCGTGACACCTCGGCGGTGAAGGCTTTAAGATCGACAAAGCAAACGTCCATTCTTCGTAGCTTATACAATGTATAAGCTCCCGTCGATGGCGCCCGTGCGGCTTATTGTGGAAGCTGTTGCAGGAGTTGGGAGGCGGGGGGATAGCCGAGCGATTGGGCGCGTGTTGCGGCGTTGCGGGCTTCATCCAGCCGGCCAGCGCGAGCGTAAACGGTGGCGAGCGCGTATGGGACTTCAGGCGTGTTGGGCAGCAGGTCCTCGGCTCGTTGGAGCGCGGCGATGGAATCGGGAAGCTGCTGCTGCTGGGCCAGGGCGAGGCCGAGATTGTACCATGCGCGCCCGAAGGCCGGATCGATGGCGACGGCCTTTTTCAGGTCGGCGATTACTTCCTCCGTCTTGCCGGCCTCGCCGCAGAGCAGGGCCAGCATAAAGGGATACCGGGCGTTTTCGGGGTCGAGTTCGGCGGCCTTGCGCATCTCGGCCATCGCATCGTCCGGCTTGCCGGCGCTATCGAGCACCATCGCGTGAACCTGATGCGCCACGCCGGAAGTGGCGTCCCAGGCCGCGGCTTTGGCGCTCCAATTCAATGCGTCGTCGATGCGACGCTCGTCCATGGCGAATTGCGTCTGGCGCAGCGCTCCGGCGGGCTGGTCGCTGATTTGGTCGAGGTATTTTACGAGATCGCGATAGCTCGGGACCGTTCGATCGCGCGCCTCATGCAATCCCCATGCGGCGTCGAGCCGGACCAGCAGCGAGGGATCGGTGCATAGCGGCCTTACCAGATTTGCCGATGCGGGGTCCTGCGCCAGGTCGCGCACGGCGGCGCTTCTTACCAGCGGACTTTGATCAGTCAGCGATTTTTCGAGCGCCGCGTGTACGTCGGCCTCTTGCGACCAGGTTCCGAGCAAAGAAACGAGGACGGAGCGCCACGCGGGAATCTCTTCCGATTTCGCCATTGTGAGTAACTCAGGCACGACGGTGTCGTCGCTCTTTTCCGCACGGGCGATGATCAGTGCGCGCTCGCGCGTGGGACGCTCCATTTTATCGCCATACCATTTTTCCGTGGTTTGTATCGCCCAATCGGCGGATTCGTCCTGATGGCATCGGTTGCAGGAGTTCGGCACGCCGAGTTCCTTGGTCAGCAGGGGGTCGGGAATGGTGAACCCGTGGTCGCGCCGCACATCGCGCCCCATATAAGTTGTAAGCGGCATGTGACAATCGACGCAGCGGGCGCCGGGCGTCCCGGGCTGATGATGGCTATGGGTGGCGACGTCGATCGGGATCGCGCCGCGTTGGGCGGGGGGCGCGTGGCAACTTAGGCAGAGCGCATTGTTATCGACGGGCAGGAGAAGCTTCCCGGAATGGGGATTGTGGCAGTCAAGACAAGTAACTCCATGATTGCCCATCCGGCTCATCATGAATGAGCCGAATTCATAATCCTCTTCCTTTACCTGTCCGTCGGGATAATAGAGACCGATCTCGTCGGGCAAGGATAGGCGGTAATGATCGTCGAACTTCTCTCCGGCATGGAAGGAGTCATTTAGTTCCTCGCGGCGGGAATGGCAGGAGGCGCAGTTCTCCATCATTTGTTGAAGCGTCATTCGATGGAACAATGCCGGATCGCGCGGGTTGGCGGCGTGTTGCTCCATTGAGCCGTGACATTGGGCGCAGGCGACGCCCATGGCGTCCCATGTGGTGTGGTAAGTGTCGGACTGCGCATTGTATCCCTTGTGCAGGTTTGTCATGTGACAGAAGGCGCATTGCGAGTTCCAGTTCATGCCGCGGTTGCGCCAATTCGACCAATCGTCCGGCGCGCGAACATCCGGCGCCTGCATGTCGAACCATTGCGCGTTTCGCGGATCGAAGGAGATGTTCAATGTCTGGAGGCGCCCGCCGGGAAATGGAATAAGGTATTGAATAAGTGGAGTAACTCCTATCACCGCTTCCGGGTGATAAGTTTCACGGGCGCCGTCCGGTTTCACATAGGTCACGGCGGCGGTTCCCAGGGCGCCCTGGAGAATGGTCTCCGAGCCGTTTGCGGAAAAGCTCGCGCCGCCGGCATGCGCGAATGCGCCGGCATCGGTTTGCGGATCGAAAAGTCGATTGGCGATTGCGTGATGCGAGTTCTTCCAATCCGCGACCTCTTGCGCGTGGCATGCGACGCAATTGTTCGCTTCGGACGCCGGCGTTCCGGAAATATTCCTGAGATCGAGTGGAATGACTGCGAGATAAACCGGCTGTTCGCTTGCGGGGCGCGACTCCCACCAGGCGCCCACTCCCAGAGCCAGCGCGATTGCGAGCCCGCATGCCAACAGCCGCCGATTGGAGCGCGTACCGGCGGAGGCTTTCCGGGGGCGTTCGCGGGGCATTGGAACAATTTTCTAGCCGCATTCAGGAGAGACTGGAATTCGAAAATCTGATTTCGCGCTGGATTCGGTGAATGCACGTGGTCACACACCTCTCGCCCAAATACACGGCGCTGATGAACTCGGAGAATGGCTGGTCCATAGAGGAAGCCGGCATGGTCCAACTCGACGACATTGTGGGCTCAGTGATGCAGTATCTCAAGGACAACGGCCTGGATGACAACACCATCGTCGTCTTCACCACGGATAACGGCACGGAGACCTTCACATGGCCCGATGGCGGGCAGACGCCCTTTGCGCAGGCCAAAGGAACTGTTATGGAAGGCGGCTTCCGCGTGCCGTGCATCGTCCGCTGGCCCGGCCATGTGCCAGAGAACTCCGTTCAGAATGGCATCTTTTCCGGCATGGACTGGTTTCCGACCTTTCTCGACGCCGCCGGCAACCCGAACATCACCGATCAGTTGCTCAAGGGCGTCAGGCTGGGCGACCGGACTTACAAGAACCATCTGGACGGCTACGACCAGATGGCCGCCATTACAGGCAAGGGGCCATCCACACGCCATGAAATCTTCTATCTCGGCGAGAGCACCAGTGGCAATTATAACAACGGCTATCATTCCAGCAGCTATTCCAACGGAAACGGGAATTATAACGTGTATCACGGAGGCGGATATGCCGCGGTCGCCGGCCCAAACGGCGTTGCCGTAGCGGGACGCTCCTATGCCGCATGTTATCCCAACGGCTATGTCAACTTTTTGCCTGGTGGCTATCGGGCGGTCGCCGTCAACGGCGCCTACTATTACTATGCCAATGGCGTTTACTATCAGCCCGAGTTTTACGGCGGCGCGACGGTTTACGTGGTGGTCGGACAATAGCGGATGTGAGCCCCGGTTTCCGAGAGTAGAGGAAACCGGCGTTCCGAGCCAAAAACCGCATCGGATTACCCGAGAGCCGCAAAAAACGTACGGGTCGCTCGAAAACGGGCTTGCCAACCTGTGGGATGGAGAGAAAATCTCGATTTTACCGAAACGAAAACTGATTATGAAAACCACACCCAAACAACATCTCCTCAGGATCGCGCTCCTTTGCGCCATCTGCCTTGCCAGCCTCATTCCGGCAAAGGCCCCGGCGGCCACGGTCGTCGTGACGACCGGGCGGTATTACCATGGCGGCGCTTATTATAGGTATCACCCCATGTTCGGCGGTTACTACAACTATCATTACGGCGGCCGCTACTACGCGTATTATGCCAATGGGAATTACTACAATCGCCGGGTCTGGGTCGCTCCGGCCGGGAGAAGACGGGGCTACTATCGCTACTGGTAACAAGCGCCGCGGCGGGGCCGACCGCTTCGATACCGAGAGCTTTCAATTCCACATAGGACCGCCGTCATGACTGTCAATACAAGCGGGAAACCGACGGAGTTCCGCCCGATCACGCTGATTTTGAAGCGTGGCTTGGCGCGTATCGTCGGAAAAGCGGCAGCGATCATTTTGCCTCTCGGCCTGCTGCTTTGCGGGGTCCAGGCTCACGCGGGAGAGGAGTCATCCTTGGACTTGAAGCAAGTAGCGCCGCAGGCGCCGCCGCCGAGCCTGGAAGAGCCATGGGTGTTCACCCTCGGCGTGCCTGGATGGATGCCGGGCGTTTACGGCACCGTGGGGATTAATGGGTTTAATTCTGAAGCGAACGTCGGGTTCCAAAAGATATTTCCTAGAATTGATTTTGTGACTTCTGTTGAAGCCGGGGTGCAAAAGGGAAAATTCGGCATGGATGGCAGCCTGCTCTATTTAAGCCTCGGCGCGGACGCCAGCCGGGGGGGCCTTCTCAGCAAAGTCGATCTTCGCCTTGATGAATACCTCGCTGACATTGGTTTTAGCTACCGGATCGTCGAGGGGCCTCACGGTTGGCTGGATGCGTTGGCCGGCTGCCGGTACACGAATCTGTATCAGCGGATTACGCTGCATCCGGACGATGGCGCGATCAACGACGCCAGCACGGATCTGGTGGACGGCGTCAGCCAGCGAATCGCGCAGAAACTGAGCGACAGCAATATCGCGGGCACAATTCAATCCCTGGTCACTCAGCGGGTCGTCGATCGTCTTCAGGATCTGACGGGGAACTATCCAAACCTGCCAATCGGGCCGGTTGACGGAAGCAGGCTCGGCATAATCAAGGACGTGATCGTAAGGATCGTCGATAAGTTCAAGCCCGACCTGCTGGCGGCGGTCAAGGCCGAAGCGCAGGCCAAGACGGCGACGCTCAAAGCGACGGCGCAGCAAAGGGTCAATTATCTCAAGACCAAGCTTGCGGATGCGATCTCCTCGAAGCTCACCTCGCTGCTCAACCAGAGCGCATCGAAGACGAATTATTGGTTCGACCCCTATGTCGGTCTGCGCGGGCGATTGAATCTCAACAAAGCCTTTTATCTGACTGGCAGAGGTGATATTGGCGGATTCGATGTTGGATCAGAATTGACCTGGCAGGTGTACGGGGCGGTTGGCTGCCAGCTTACGCGCAATATCTATGCGGAAGCGGGTTATCGCTGCCTGTTCGATAATTATCGCGGCGGCGGACTTACTTATGACGTCTATACGCGCGGCGTTGAACTCAATATGGGCGTCACATTCTAGCCGGATGCGTCAGCGGCTCGCGGGGCAAATCGATCAGGCCTTATGAAACGCGATTATCCGTCGTTGGTTGCAACTTTCCTGACCAGGTGCGGCGTGGGCGCCGCGTGCCTGGCAATCCTGGGATGCGCGAGCCCAATGGGGCAATCGCGAAATCCAAGGGTCGCGGTTGCGCAGCAAAGCCTCAGGGAGGCGCGTTCCGCTTCCAAGCCGACAGAGCAGCGGATCGCCTCCTATATCCATGCGGCCGCGGCGACGGAGCCATTGCTCGCGTCAGGAGACGGCGCCGCCCGTAGGACTTACGACGCGGCGGCGGCTGAATTGACGGTGCTGCTGCGGACGGCCGATGACGGACGCTGGTGGAATCGGCCAGACTCCGTCAGCGGCGGCGGCGCCGTCTATGAACTCCATTTTGCCCGCGGGGTGCATGATGAGGTATGGGCGCCGGAGTACTTCACCTTATTCGTCCCCGCGGCGAAGGTAAGGAAAAGCGGACTTCGCACGGTGTATCTTCGGGATGGCGTGGGCGGCGGACTTGTCGGCGTGCGCCAGCCCGCGCAACGAGATCCTTTTATGGGTCCGAGGGGCATTGTAACTTCTCCGGTTACGGCGGTATTGGATATCCATGGTCAGAACGCCGTTCTGTCCCTTCAGGACCCGAGAAATAAGACCACGGTGAGAGTGCGGGGCGCGATGGAGCCCCTGGCCGCCGATTTTTCCGCGCCGCTGATATATTACCGGAAGGGCAACGAATTGTGGGAGGGCATCATGGGCGCCCTGAACGTAAGCGCTTACATGAGCAAGACCGGGCTGTTCTTTGCGCAGCCCTACGACCCCGACCGTATTCCGGTAATCTTTGTACATGGCCTGATTTCCACTCCCGCGATGTGGTTGCGAGTTGCGAATCAACTCAATGGCGATCCTGTCATTCGCGCGCGGTATCAATATTGGGTCTTCGGCTATCCCACGGGCAATCCGCTGGCCTATTCCGCGCTGCGCTTTCGGCAGGATTTGGCGAAGCTCGAGCAAATCTATCCCAACCATCGTCCAATCGTACTCATAGGCCACAGCCTGGGCGGCCTTCTCTCCCAGATGCAAGTTACAACCATTACCCGGGCGGATTGGGTTGGGGCCGTCGGGGCGCCGGCCGTGAAATTATTCAAGTCGCTCCCAGCGAACGATCCTATTTACCAGGCGCTTGTCTTCAACGCCAACCCCCATGTGAACCGGGTCGTGTTCATCGCCACGCCGCATCGCGGGAGTAACATGGCGGTCGGGGGCATTGGAGAACTCGGGATGCGCTTGATCGCGCTTCCGGCCGCGGTCATCAGCCAGGTTAATAATGAGGTTCGCAGTCAGGTTACCGCCTTCAGCGGCTCCGGCAAGCGCCTGCCCAACGTCGTTTTTAGTCTTTCGCCGAAGAATCCGACGCTTCTCGTCATGGACCGCGTGCGGATTACGGCGCCGTACCATTCCATTATCGGCGATCGTGGCAAGGGCAACTCACCGAACAGCAGCGATGGCGTTGTGCCATACTGGAGTTCGCACCTCGACGGGGCGCAATCGGAGGTGATCGTTCCCGGCCCGCATGGATGCTGCGAGCTGCCGCAAACCATCGCGGAGCTGGATCGGATTCTTCTGCTCAATTTGAAAGCCGCGAATCCATGAGGCGCAAATGAAGTTTCTTTCCCTGCTGGGCTGGCTGGCGCTCGAATTCGTGCTCCTGCTCGCCGCCGCTTGGGCCTTTGGCGCGCTTTATTTCGATGGTCCGTCGAAGGCCCTGGCCGCGGTGTTCGCACTCGCGACGCTGGCGGTGCTCATCCTTGTGCGAAAGCGGCGGCGCAAGTTTTTGATTTTCAGCGGATCCTTTGCACTGGTTCTGGCGTGGTGGCTTACTCTCAAGCCAACCAATGACGCCGACTGGCAACCCGATGTGGCGCGGCTTGCATGGGCGGATGTCAACGGCGACCTCGTCACGCTGCACAATGTGCGCAATTGCGATTACCGCACCGATACCGACTTCACGGCGCATTGGGAGACGCGCACCGTCCGGCTTTCGCAAATCAGCGGCGTGGACCTGGCAATCGATTATTGGGGCGTCAATTGGATGGCCCACCCGATCATGAGCTTCCAATTCGTCGACACCCCTCCGGTTTGTTTCTCCATCGAGACAAGAAGAAAGGGCGCCCAGACTTACTCCGCCCTTGGCGGACTCTACAGGCAGTACGAATTGATCTATCTCGTCGCCGACGAGCGAGACGTCATCCGGCTTCGCACCAATTACCGGCACGAAGATATCTACCTTTACCGGCTCAATACCACGCCGGAGCTGGCCCGCCGCTCCTTTCTGGAATATATTTCCACCCTCAATGCACTGCGAGACCACCCCCGTTGGTATAACGCCGTCACCGAGAACTGCACTACGGCCATCCGCAATCAGCGCGCCGCGAGCGAGCGCTTGCCTTGGGATTGGCGCATGCTTTTCAACGGTTACGGCGACCAACTGCTCTATGAATATGGCTCCATCGACACGTCGCTCCCCTTCGCCGAACTCAAACGTCGCAGCCTGATCGACGATCGCGCCGTCGCCGCCAATGACAGTCCTGATTTTTCCAGCCGAATTCGACAAGGATTGCCGGGCATGCCTGCCGTCGCCGCCGTTCCTTGATTTCTTTCCGCTAAAAAATCAGAATGCGAAACCAACAAGAAAGACCCATCCTATGAAACTTCACGAACATACGCTCCCGATCCGCGCGCTGGCCGGCGGCATTATCGCGCTCGCGCTCTTCTTCATCAACCTCCCCGCGCGAGCGGAGGGCGAGGCGTCACCTATCTCAGAGGAGCAAGCCCACGCCATCGCGGTGGATGCCTATATTTATTTTTATCCGTTGATCACCATGGACCTGACGCGGCTGCAATCGACTAACATCGAGGCGGGCAAAGAATTCGGTAAAGGCCCGATGAACATGTTTGTCAGCGTCCCGGTCTATCCGCCCGCCGACTTCAAGGGAGTGGTGCGGTCCAACTTCGACACACTTTATTCCATCGCCTGGCTCGACTTGACGAAGGAGCCGATGGTCGTCTCCGCGCCGGACACCCACGGACGGTATTATCTCCTGCCGATGCTGGACATGTGGACGGACGTCTTTGCCTCTCCGGGGTGGCGGACCACCGGAACGCGAGCCGGGAATTTCCTGGTCGTCCCGCCGGGCTGGAGCGGCGCGGTCCCCGACGGTGTTACGCGCATTGACGCGCCTACACCCTATGTCTGGATCATCGGCCGCACCAAGACGGACGGACCGGACGACTATGCCGCGGTTCACAAGATTCAAGCGGGTTACAAGGTCACGCCGCTCTCGCGGTGGGGCAAGGCTTCGGAGCCGGTGACGGTGGAGATCGACCCGAGCGTGGATATGAAGACGCCGCCGAAGGTTCAGATCGATACGATGCCAGCCGACAAATTCTTCACTTATGCCGCCGAACTCCTAAAGGTCAATCCGCCCCACATCACAGACCAGCCGATCATCGCGGAGATGAAGCGGATCGGCATCGAACCTGGCAAGAGCTTCGACTTTGACAATCTCGAACCCGTCGTAAAGAAAGCGCTGGAGAGCGCGCCCGGGGACGCCCAGCAACTTATGAATTGGAAGCTGCCCACGCTTGCCCGAGTCGTGAACGGCTGGTCCATGAACACCGACACGATGGGCGTTTATGGCAACTACTATCTGAAGCGCGCCATGGTCGCCCAGCTAGGCCTCGGCGCCAACCTGCCCGAGGACGCGATCTATCCGCTGAACCTCGTTGACGACGGCGGCCAGCCGCTCAATGGCGCAAATAAATACACCATCCACTTCGACAAGGAAACCGTTCCGCCCGTAAACGCCTTCTGGTCCATCACGCTCTACGATTCCGACGGTTTTCAAGTGGCGAATGACCTGAAGCGTTTCGCCGTCAGCAGTTGGATGCCGTTCAAGACCAACCTGGACGGGTCGCTGGACCTTTACTTTCAACACGAAAGTCCCGGTCCCGACAAAGAATCGAACTGGCTGCCGGCTCCGAGCGGGCCGTTCAACCTGACCATGCGCCTTTACGGTCCGAAATCGGAGGCGCTCACGGGTAAGTGGAGCCCTCCGCCCGTCGTCAAGTCCCAGGGCCCGCCGGCCTTGCAGGCGCAGTGAGTATTTCGTACTGATCTATGTACGATTCCAAATGACGGACGAATCCACCAAGACGGGCCATGAGGCGCCGGCGCCCGGCGGGGGCTGGATCGAGCGCAGAAAGCGCTGGTTCGAGCCGGCCACCGTCATCCTCATGGCGCTAACCACCATCTCGACCACATGGTGCTCGTATGAATCCTCGCGGTGGAGCGGGCAAAGCAGCGGCTATCAAAACCATACTAACGAACTCCAGCGCCGCTCGCTCGCGCTGAGCGTGGAGTCAAACCAGGTGCAAGAGACGCAGATCAGCATCTTTATGTCGATGATAGATGCGAAGCTCAACGGCAATGAAAAGGTGGCCGATTTTTACGCGGCCCGCATCTCAGGGGAGCTAAAGCCGGCTTATGAAAAGTGGATGACCCTCAAGCCGTTTGAAAACGCCTCGGCGCCGCCGCACCCGTTCGTCCCGGGGTTGTACGTGCCTCGATATGCAGCGGACATCAAACAATTGAACGACCAGGCTGCGCTCGCCCAAACGCAAGCCAATATCAGCGGGAGAAATGCGGCCAGTTACCTCAGTAACACCGTGCTGCTGGCGGCGGTGCTCTTCTTCGCCGGCACCGCGGGAAAATTCAATCAGCAGCACGTACGCACAAGTTCGTTTTTCTTCGCAGCCGCATTTTTTCTCTACGCCGTCGTGAAAACGTTCCTGCTGCCCGTTGCATAACCAACCCATATGAATTCGAAATTCAATATCTTGCGATTGCTCGCGATGGTCGCGCTCACGTGCGCGATTAGAGCGCTGTTTGCAGGCGGTTCTGCATTCGCCGCCTCCCCTGACGATTCTTCGGATAACGAATTAAATAATGGCGAGGATTTTACCAGGCCGCCGGCGCGCTGGGATTTGAGTTACCAGTTCCAGGACAAAGCCGACGATGTTGAACAAAACACCTTCACGCTGCGGAGGGACCAGCCATTCGTGCTTGGCGGCGGCTGGAAACTTGCGACTCGTTTCGATATCCCGTTTGTGCAGAATGACAAGACAAGCAGGGATAACCCCAATGGCGACACGCACTTTGGCACTGGCGACGATCTCGTCCAGGCGATACTGATTGATTCTGTAACGGATCGTTTCGCGGCCGGCGCGGGCATGAGGGCGGTTTTTCCCACCGCAAATGAAGATCAATTTGGCGCCGGCAAATACCAGTTGCTTCCCATTGCCGGCGCCCGTGAGAAGATTCCCGAACTATCGGTCGGCTCATTTGCGGAGGTCATCGTCCGCTATGACACCGATGTGGGCGGCTACGGCGGGCGGAGCCACATCAAGCAGTTACAGTTCAGCCCCACCTTCAATCTCGCGCTGCCGGATCGCTGGTTTGTCACTCTCTTCCCATCCCAGGATTTTGTCGTGAATCTGCAGGACAACGATAAATGGTTTGTCCCCGCCGATGTTCTGATCGGACGCAATCTCACGAAGAACACCGTCGCCACCATCGAGGTCAGCGTGCCAATCGTTAAGCAATACGTGCTCTACGATTTCAAGCTCGAAGCCCACATCAGTTTCTCCTTTTAGAACAGGCCAAATAATGCTGTGGCTCCATGTAGCGGAGAAAGGACCTAAAGGACGAAAGCGACAGAAAGGACGGGGCTGTTACGCAAAAGGTTAATTCTCGATGGCCGCCGCTTGCGAAGGTAGGACGCTTTTGCCGGACCTGTGGCCGTGTTCTACAGAGTCTCGATGGTTCGACCACGCCTTTCTTATTCCGCCCTTACGGCTTCAGCGAAAACGCCGTTCCCCGGGAAGGATGTGGGAGGACAAAGCCAGTTCTCGGGCAGCCATGTTGTAATACATATACCCTTTGCGAGTTAGATTCGGGATCTAGCGTTAACAATCATGCAGATCTCATTCCCATTTTACAATGGGCACAAAGCACTGGGACACAATGTCCCACCTTAAGCCGCGATTTAATAATTTGCACAAAGAGGATGCGCTCATCTCCAAATAAGATCGCACCGGAGGGGGACGCTTTTTTTGCCTTACTGGGCAGGCGCAGTCCGATGCGTGATTTGAAACACCGCGGAATTCCGTATCACTCGCGTCATTGTCGACCGCTTTGAATCCAATTCGGTCTCTTTCGTCGATTGTATTAGTAAAGAGGAATTATCATGAACTCGAAATACTTTACGGCATTGGCCGTTGCCGCCGGCCTGTTGATCGGCGGGCCGGCATTTGGCGCCGGAAAACACGACGTCCGGGGTGGCGGAGCGCGCGTCCACGCGGCGGCGGCGCACGTTTCCGCGCGGCGCTCGACCCGCGCCGTGGCGGCCGTTCACCATACAAGGACATATAACCGCACCGCATACGCCAGAAGAGGCGTCAGCCGCACGGGCAGCCGCGCCGTGGCCGTGACGCGGAGCGCGCGGAGCAGCAGGGCCGGCGTGGCATTTGGCGGCTCTTCAGTAAACGCACGCTCATACGCGGGAGGCGGCTCCAGCCATCGGCAATTCGCCTTCGCGTCGCATTCGGGCTGGAGTCCGGGCAGTGAGTATTACTGGCACGGGCACCATTACCGTTGGTTTGGGAATGGCTGGTTCATTATCGATTCGTTCTACGGCGGCCCGTATTATGGCTATGGGCCGGATTACGGCTATGACAGCGGCGGCTATGACGCCGACAGCGCAAGCGTGCAGGTTCAGCAGAATCTGCTGCATGACGGATATTACAGCGGTCCAATCGATGGCATCGTAGGTCCTCAGACCAGCGCGGCCATCGCCGATTACCAGCGCGATAACGGGTTGCCGGTGACGGGCGGCATCGACGGGCCGCTGCTGAGTTCCATGGGGATATAACATTCCCTCGATGACCGGGCGGCCGCATGCGCCGCCCGGATGGCGGGTTGGCCCATTCCCTTTGGCCTCCCGACTCGGGCTGCCCGCGTTCAGCGATTCGACTTGGGCGATGGCGGCGACCCTGATGGATGGAAAGGGAGGCGTGACCGCGCCGAACGACAAGGCGCTGATCGCCGGCGATCTTGTCCTTGACCGGACCGGGTTTGATGCGCCCGATGCGACGGGGACGCCGATGAATCGCGTCAAATTTAAGAGCCTGGACACGCCGGTATGCTCCAACCCCCGCGTATATTTCAAACGGCCAATATGCGCCCCGAATTCGATCTGATTGAGCCGCCGGAAGGCCAGCGAATTTTTTTAGACCGAAAACATCAGCCGATCCAACGCCATGCAAAACACATTCCACGCTTACGCAGCCGCGGCGCCGCGCGCGCCATTCGAACCTTTCAGCTTTGACCCCGGCGAACTCGGGCCGGATGAAGTCGAAATCAAAGTCACCCATTGCGGCATTTGCCATTCCGATATCTCGATGCTCGACAATGAATGGGGCATGTCAAAATACCCGTTCGTCGGCGGGCATGAGGCGGTGGGCACGGTCGTCGCCATGGGCGAGGACGCGAAGGGCCTCGAGATCGGCCAGCGCATCGGCGTCGGCTGGTCGGCGCACAGTTGCCTCCACTGCCACCAATGCCTCTCCGGCGATCAGCATTTGTGTCCGAACAACCAAGGCACCATCGTCGGTCGTTACGGCGCCTTTGCCGACCGCGTGCGCGTGCAATGGGCGTGGGCGCGTCCGTTGCCGGAGGCGGTCGATTCCGAAAAGGCGGGGCCGTTGCTTTGCGGCGGCATCACGGTGTTCTCGCCGTTGCGTCTGCATAATATCCCATCCACGGCCAGGGTGGGAGTGATCGGCATCGGCGGGCTCGGCCACATGGCGCTGCAATTCGCCAATAAATGGGGGTGCGAAGTCCACGCCTTCACCACCAGCGACAGCAAGGAGGCGGAGGCGCGCAAGCTGGGCGCCCATCACGTCCACAATACCAGGCGCGAAGGCGAGCTGGGCAAGCTTGCCGGCAGCCTCGATCTCATCATCTCGACGATCAACGTGCCGCTCGACATTCCCGGCCTGCTCGGGGCGCTGACGCCGAAAGGCGCGCTCCACGTCGTCGGCGCCGTGCTCGAGCCGATGCCCGTGCCCGCGTTCGGCCTGATCTCCGGCCAGAAATCGGTCTCCGGCTCGCCGACCGGCAGCCCCACGGCCATCGACGGCATGCTGGAGTTCTCCGCACGGCATTCCATCGCTCCAGTCACCGAGAGCTTCCCGAT
>Ga0206866_1033_pt1 | contig 30792 bp, 29 predicted proteins | sample Alteio_BWOrgCont_40_FD_152626 | JGI IMG/M metagenome (GOLD analysis project Ga0206866, IMG submission 152626) | Enriched cells from forest soil in Barre Woods Harvard Forest LTER site, Petersham, Massachusetts, United States -... | ecosystem: Environmental > Terrestrial > Soil > Temperate forest >... | reverse complement strand
CGGGATGGTCCCGCAGGATAAGCGCCGCACGATCTCGGGCGGCTTGGAACTCTTTTGCTGCAAAGAGAAAGTCAGCCAGGTCGAGTTGCGCTTGCAAATCCTTGGGGTCCAACAGGACCCTAGTCGAGAGCTCGCTATAGGCGAGCGGCCAGAGTTTCTGCTCAAGATAAGCCTTAGCAAGCTGGGAGTGAGCAGGCGCAAACTTGGGGTCTATTTTAATCGCGTTTTGAAATTGAATCGCGGCTTCAGGATACTTGCCTTGTTGTAAATATTGATTGCCACTCTCCAGATACTTTTGCTTCCGGGCGTTAGGGTCCCGGGAACAGCCTTCGCAGACAAAAAGAACGAAAACGAAAAGAAACAACGCAGGTTTGTTGACGGTGGCTGCCATGCTTCTCCTAATTCTAGCGCCTAAGCGATCAACATCCTCACAAATATAACTCTTCGTGCGAAGTGGCACACGTTTTCAGACTCTTAGCCGCTGCGAGTGAGAATCAAGCCAGCCCCGGCTCGCGAGTTCTCCTGCGGATGGCGATTGCTGGGGCCATATTCGATTGGAGATACGTCCGTGCAGGAGGCTGGACTCTGCTCTGGCGCTATCTTGTCTTTGTGTTTCGGGTGTGCGAAGTTGCCGGTGGCTACAATGTTGCGTGAAAAGGGAAAGTTTCTGACTCCGTCCCTCTCTCTGTGGCCGATAGTCTTGACGTTCTCCGTGTACCATTAAAATGGAATACAACCCTGATGGGACAAGGCTGATCTTTTCTCGATCTCTATGTGTTTGCGGCCCGTGTAATTCCTGGGTGAAGGAACGGAGTCACCCTCCTTCGGGAAGGGTGACATCTCTCCCGTCCATCCGTTTAGCAGCTTAGCGATGGCGAACTTACGCGCGACTTGCGGAACGTCAGAAAGACTATTGCGAGTAGTCCGACTGAGAGCAACCCAAACGTGCCGGGTTCCGGAGCCAACGTGATCCCGCCTGGCGGAATCGGCACTGTTGTGCCGCCGGTATCCCCCACCGGTGTTACTGTGCCGCCGGCACTGTAAGAGCAAGTATTGGAGATGGTGTTATGATCCATCGTCACTCCGGCCGTCTGCGCGACGACGCTACCGCACCCAATTATTGCACCGGTAGCCAGGGTGACAGAAGCTTTCGCAACAATATCTCCCACGAACGAAGTGGTTGTTCCGAGGGTCGCGGAGCTACCAACCTCCCAAAACACGTGGTCAGTTGAATCGGCACCGGTAACTACAACGCTAGACGCGCTTCCGGTGATGAGCGTGCTCGCCATTTTGAAGATGATGTTTTGATTGCTGCCGGTGAAGTGGAGAGTAAGCGTTCCATTATTATCTATATTGTCAATTGTAGTGGCCGCCACAGAAAACACTGTATTGCTGCCATTGCCGCCGGTGGCGCTGAGAATTGACCCAGTCAGATTACCGGTTGTTAGGTTCCCCGCGGGCGTACCCGCGCCGAGGTTGCCGTCTATGAAGGTGATCGCCTGGGTTGCCAAGGTCTGGCCGGCAGCCGCAGCCGAAATACTTGTTATAATATTATTCGGGGGCGCTCCTGTGAAGGTGATGCTCCCCCCGCCCGTGACCGCTGATCCCGGGGAGACACCGACATCCGCGTTGACGGTGGTTGCTCCGGTATTGGTCACCGTCGAAGCGCCCAGTGCGGAGAAGTTCCACGCAGTCGTCAGCAAGGAGTCGGCACGGGCACTGACTGCCAAGAACGGTAGAACGAAGACTAGAACCAACACGAAAAAGATGCGCAATCTCATATTTCCCCCTTACTCGAACTGGGCCGGCACTTTGCCCCTTAGAAGACCCCGGAGATCTATTACTCCTAGAGCGGTCTGCAGCGGGAACCCCTCGCTAGAAGCTCTGGAACGATAAGGGACGTGACCCGCACCATTCCGTTCAGGGATTCAACCGCAGAAGTTGTGGCAAGTTTCTGGCCAAACCTTCAGTTTCGCCCGATCTCGGTAAGCCTTTGATTACAGCCAACTAATAAAATAGGCAAGATCGTGCAAACCGCCCTTATCCAAATTCCTTGCGCAATTGCGTCTAAGAATTTCCCGTTGTCTACATTTCTGCTGCTCGGCGATGAACTTGCCCAGACGCGCGCCTGTCCACTTTTAGACAGCTTTGCAGTTTGTTTGCGCAGAGAATATCCGTTGTAAATCTGGCGAACGAATCGCGAGAGTTCCTTTCTTCTTTGGATCGGGATCGCTTCGGGTTGGTGTGTTCTCGCCCCTGGTTTTGACCGGGGGTCCTCGATTGCCCCAATTCTTGTGCTTTTAGGCGTCTTTTTGTGTCTTCCGGCTGCTGGTGACAAGGGAATCTATCAACATCTATCCGATTGCAAGCAAATTGAAGTCAAATCCGCGCTGGCGGGTTCCGCCAGTGGACAGTAATGAGCTGTGCTGTAGAGAACATCATTGCTTCGGGCTTGAGATCAGCACGGGGATACTCCGACTTAGCACTTTGAAATCTACTTCGGATTGACAGCGCTGGTTTGTGTTGGAGCTTCAGCATCAGCCGGATAGATAATGATCTCGACGCTGCCCCAACCGGAATCAGGGTTGAGATTTTTCCCTTTCCCGAGTCCCAGAGTCTTGAGTTGCGCATCATCAAAGGAGAAATTGCCGACGAGGTAGTCTCGCACCACCATGGCGCGCGCCTGCGTGAGGATTAGATCCTTTTGCGTGTCACCTGCCGAGCCGGTTGAAACGACGACAACGGCGACTCCAAACTCCGTGTCGGCCAGAAACTGGCCGGCAGCACGCAATGATTTCTGGTTTTTTGGTTTGGCGGTGTCCACTTTGTCGAAAAGCTGCTGGGATTCGAAAGTGAATGTTTTCATAGGCGGCGTCTGGGGAAGCTGCGGGATTTCGTTTTTCGCCAGCTCGGAAGAGTTTTCGTAGCCGCGATTCTTGAAATAGCCGCGCAACAGGAAATTCTGCTTCATGGCTTCCATGTTTTCCTGGAAGGAGGCGACCCCCGCTTGCGCATGGTTGACCGTGTCACGCAACCCGACGGTCGTCTGGTCCAACTGGGCATAAATCTTCTTATCGTTAATCAAGGCGCCTATGGTTCCTTGACCCTGGTTGATCTTGCCGCTGATAGAACTCAGATTTGCCGTGGCGACCGTGACGTTATCCAGGGCTTCCTGGCTGGTGTCCAGAATGCCGTCGGCCTTCTTCATGAGGTCCGCAATGACGAGCGGAGGTTGGCTGGCGATGGTGTCGTCATCCTTTACGTTGAAGGCCTGCGCGGATCCAAAAGAGATGGAGACATATTCGTTCCCCAGGAGCCCTTCGGTCTCGATGGCGGCTACTGAGTCTTGTTTGATGATGTCGTGTGTCGAGCGCTCGAGATCCATCAGCACGGTGATTGTCCCGGCCGGCTTGTTCGGCAACCGGATATCGCGCACGGTGCCGCTGTGCACACCACCCACGCGCACTTCCGCGCCTGGATCGAGGCCCACTACCGTAGCGAACTGCGCCTTCAATCGATAGGTGGAGCTAAAAAGGTACTGTTTGCTCCCGATGATGAAGATTCCCGCCGCCAGAATCCCCAGCGTTGCAATGATAAAAGCTCCGAACCTCGCCGCCCTTGACATATAAGCTCCCTATGAATGTCGCTTCAAAAATTCCGAGACAAATTCGTCATCGCTCTTCTCAAGCTCCTCGAAGCTGCCTTCCATCAGCACATTCCCTTCGTGCAGCAGCGCTATGCGATCCGCGATGGTCTTTGCGCTATGCAAGTCATGAGTGACCACAATGGACGCCATGTCATGTTCCTCTTGCAGCTTGAGAATCAACTCATCGATCTCGCCTGAGGTGATGGGATCGAGGCCCGCGGTGGGTTCATCAAGCAATAGGATTTCGGGCTCGAGAGCTAGCGCGCGCGCCAGCCCTACTCGCTTCTGCATGCCGCCGGAAAGATCGCTGGGCATTTTCTTGAGATCGCCTTCCATGCCCACGCTGGCGAGCAGTTCTTTGACGCGATGTCCCTGCTCCGATTCGGTCATTTTTGTATGGCGCTTCAAGGGGAAGGCGATGTTCTGCTCCACGGTGAGGGAGTCGTAGAGCGCCGCGTGCTGGAATAAGAATCCCATCTTCTTCCTGAGCTCATTCATGGCATCGAGATCGAGGCGGGTGATCTCCTGCCCGTGGATGCGAATCGAGCCGGAGTCGGGCTTTCGCAAGCCGATGATCAGTTTGAGCAGCACGCTCTTACCGGAACCGCTGCGTCCGAGCACAGCCAGAGTTTCGCCACTCCCCACGGTCAGATCAATGCCGCCCAAGACGATCTGGCTGCCGAAGGACTTATGTAACCCTCGCAGGGCCACCGCTGGTCCTTCACTCTTCCCGCCGGAGCTTTCCATCGCCGGAGCGGCGCCGCTCTCCTCCACAGCAAGCAAGACTTCCTGTTCAGGATGCATCATGAAAAGAACACCAGGATGAATTTCACCAAAATGACATCGGCCAGAATGACAAAGAGTGAAGATAGGACGACCGAGCTCGTCGCCGAAAGCCCCACACCCGCGGTACCGCCCTGCGTTCGCATTCCCTGGAAGCACCCGATGGTCCCGATGATCAGGCCGAAGACAGCGGTCCTGAAGGTCGGAGCCAGAAAGTCGGAGAAGGTGGCGCCGTCAAAGCCTTGATTGATGAATCTGTGGAAGGATACCGGGTCGACCAGAGTATCCGCGATCCAACCGAATAACACACCGCAGAAATCGGCGGCGAGGGTCAGCAGCGGGAGCATCAGGATGCAAGCCACGATGCGTGTGAAGGCCAAAAACTTGTAGGGGTTTACGCCGGAAGCCTCGATGGCATCGATCTGCTCCGTTACCTTCATGGACCCCAATTCAGCGCCGATGCCGGCCCCCACCCTGCCGCTGACAACCAAGCCGGTCACGACAGGACCCGTTTCGTGGATGATGGAGTAGACGAGAGCGGCGGGAAGCATGGACTTGGCTCCGAAACGCGCCAGGCTGCTGCGGCTTTCTAAGGCGAGGACAAAACCGATGGCGGCACCCGCCAAGGCCACCAGCGGCAACGATCTGGAGCCGATTTCGTCGAGCTGACGCATCAGCTCGCGGCCTTCAAACGGGCGTCGCACCGCGGCCCGTACCACCTGCCAGGCGAAAAGACCGAGATCCCCAAACCACTCGAGGAAGCGGTTGAACGGACTCCAGACGGAAGTGAGAGTAGATGACATGAGTGTGCCGTACGTTCGGGCTGATCCAGAGGCGAGGAATCTGATTCCCTCCTTAGCCGGGAACCTCCATTTTGAGATCGAGGATGGCTGCAGCAATAGGCCTAAACGGAACCAAGATCCTTAGAGTCAGAGATACCACGTTGAGAATTCAACTGTCTGTTCCAAAGGGAACACAAACCGCACAGCTTCCTCGTATTCGCTACGCTCAAAAAGTACCGAAGAATTGGTGTCATTTATGTGATGGCGGTCGTGCGTGTGCTGTATGAAACAGAAATTGTCCGGCGCGACGTGCATAGTAATGGGTGGTGCAATTCCAAGGGTGGAAAATATGACACGCGCGAACCCGAGGTGCAGTCCTGGCCGCCAACGCGGGAATCAATTGGAGTATGCGATGCCTACAAACAGATGCGCCGCTGTGGCGCTATTTCTTCTTCTGTCTCCGACTCTCGTCTGGGCCCAGACAGCAGAGCCAGACAAGCAGAGCGGACCAGCGCCCGAGCAGCAGGCCCAGCAATCGGGAAGCACCGTCGATTCCGCGACGCAACCGGACGCCGCAGTGGAGCCAAAGCCGCTGATGGATATGCCTACTCCGGCGGCGGACCGAACTCCCGTGAACCCGAAGACAAATAGCTCCGAAGGTCAGCAGACCAAGCGCATGTTTTGGATCATTCCCAATTTTGCGGCGGTGAGTGCCGACACAAAGCTTCCGCCGCTAACCGCCCGGGAAAAATACGCGCTGGCACTGGAGGGTAGCGTGGATTATTCGTCGTTCGTTTGGTCGGGAATGCTCGCTGCCCAAAGCATGGCTTTGAGATCCTATCCGGAGTTCCACAACGGGATGGCTGGGTACAGCCGCTATTATTGGCGGGCATTCGCGGATCAAGCGTCTGGATCTTTCTTCACGGACGCACTTGTCCCGGCGCTGACCCACGAAGACCCGCGTTACTATACCCTCGGCCATGGAGGTTTTTTCCGCCGAGCAAGATACGCGTTATCGCGTGTCGTCGTTATCAAGACCGATTCCGGAGGCAGGAGCTTTAACTTCTCTGAGATTGTGGGGAACGGATTGGAAGCGGGATTATCCAACCTTTATTACCCGCCAGAGGAGCGTAGCTTCCACAATACGGCGATGAACTGGGTGGCACAGCTGGAAGCTGCCAGCATCAATAATATCGTCAGGGAGTTCTGGCCGGATATCCGCCATAAGGTGTTTCGACAGAAATAGTCAGGCGTGTGTCTCGATGTGAACAGATATCCATCCTCGTCTCTTTTTATGATCGTGCTTACGTAGGCCCAAGGCGCTAAGCCGGGCCGGAATTCAAAGAAGGCAACAAAATGAAGCCAAGCACTGAGAATGAGATTGCAGGCAAGGTTCACGAAGTAAAGGGCACGATTAAGGAAAAGGTGGGCCAACTGACGAACGACCCCGACTTGGAAGGCGAAGGTATCGGCGAAAAGATAGCCGGGAAGGTGCAGAAGAAAATCGGCCAGTTGGAAAAAGTATTCGAAAAACCTTAGGCCGGGAACTGCTTTGCACAAGCGAGCCGCGGCGACTCTTAGCCAAACGCACACGAATTAACCACCGCTTCATCACTGAGATTGCTTCTCAGATTGAGTAAAGGAGAGACATGAAAAAGCTCAGATTGTCAGTAGCCATACTCACGCTGGTCGCCGTTGGGGCCCTGGCCGGATGCTCCGGAACGGCTGCATCACCGGATGTTTCTGAGAGCATTCGCAAATCGCTGGATCGAGCAGGCTTCAAAGATGTCTCGGTCAGTCAGGATCGCGAGAAGGGCGTCGTGACCCTCGGCGGGCAAGTCGGCAGCGAGAATGACAAGTCAGAAGCCGAATCGCTGGCGAAGTCCCTGGCGGGCGCGCAAGTGGTCGCGGACCAGATTGCTGTGATACCCAAGGGCGTGGAAAAAGAAGCAAAGGCCGTGAACTCCGACCTGGACGAAGGCATCGAGAAGAATCTGGACGCAGCGTTGATCCAGAACAGGATGCACGGCAACGTTAAATACGAAGTGAAGAGCGGGGTAGTCACGCTGACAGGAGAAGTGAACTCGCAGTACAAGCGCGACCATGCCGAGCAGGTGGCCACGAGAGTGCCGAACGTGAAGCAGGTCGTGAATGATGTGCAGGTGAAGAATCAGAAAGCCAGCTCTTCGCCATAAGAGATTTGGAATTGAGCGCAGCGGACGCTGCCCTGGCTCACCGGGGAAGGAGACGCCATGTCATTCGGCCTTTATTCGATTGGGTTTGCAATTGTTATCGGCGGATTGATTTACGCCGCATACCTGGTGCACATGCCTGCGCACTGGATTGGAGTGTGTGCGGCGGTGCTCTTAGGGCTGGGGATCCTGACGGGAGTGAAGGCGACGCGTCAGAAAGATCCGGTGGGATGACGGTGTCAACGAACGTGAGTTCTTGCGGGAGGAATAGTCTGTCTTGAAGCACACCCTCAGGCCGGGGCGCTCTGCGTGGAGTATCTCCTAGCGACAACCGCCTTCAGTTTGTTCCGCAACGCGTGCGGGCCGTCCAAATTCTATTTTGTATGTGTGTGAGGGTGAAAGCGACTAAGCTCGAATCCTGAGGCAATCCCTTATGCGCATTCTCGTTGTCTTTCTACTTGTCGCCGCCAGCCTGTTCGTGGCGCCTAAGTCACAGCAACTGCACGTTCGTTATGGGGAGCCGGACGTAGAGCGATTCACCGCGGGAGACGATATCGGGTTGACGGTGGAGTACGGTTCTGACGGCCTAGCTTGTCAAATAGTCTTAGAGCGGAAACAGCCGGTCCTTCATGGCCAGCAAGAACCGAAATATATGCGACCGGAAGTGGTTGACCAGATCATCGATGAAATAATTCCCTCCGCGAGTCGCGGACGTAGCATTAACAAAATATTGGAGTCGATGGGTTGCGCGGAAGGCCGCGTTGAGGAATATGAGAACGTTTGGATTGGCCACTACTCAAATATGTGTGTGCCATTGAAACCCGAACGAGAGGACCGCGCGACTGTTGTGTTCAAACGAGGCGAGTGCCCGGTAAACCCCTACGATCAACTTCACAAGTGAGAGACATGGTGAAGGCCTCACTAAAATCCCAACTGGCTTCCAAGCTTTTGAAGATGGACGACGAAAGATTTAACACAGAGCCGCGGAGGTCGGACGCAGAGCGCGTGGAAAAAAGCGGATCGGGTCAGCGGGACGCGGATTTGGTGGCTGGGGTGGCCAGTTCGGAGATCAGGAATTCCATGATGGCGTGAGGGTCGTCGGCTCCGCCTTTGAGGCGGTTGTCGGCGGCTTGCAGGGATCGCAGGCCTTCCAGGAGGCGGGCTTTGGGAATTTTGCGGGCGCTCTGCAGGGCGAGCTCGGCTTGTTCGGGGCGCATGGCGAGGGCGCGGGCGGCTTGGTAGCCGCTGGAGATGCCTTTTAGCTCGCTGGCTTCGATCAGTTTGCGGTACATCCAGGTGATGGCGCCGAGCATCTGCAGCGGCTCTTCGCCGTCGCGCAGGAGGCGATCGAGAAATTCGAGGGCGCGCTTTTGCTGACGCGAGGCCAGCAGGTCCGCCAATTCCCACACGGTGGTGGTTTTCTCGGCGATGACCAGGGCGGTGACGTCCTGCCGGCGGATGAGTTTGCGGCTGCCGACATAGGTGGAGAGTTTTTCGATTTCGGTTTTGAGGCGCATGAGGTCGGCGGCGACGAATTCGGCTAGATCTTCGGCGGCGCCTGGCTCGAAGTCGACGCCCTGTTCTTTGGCCAAGGCGCGGGCGAGCGGAACGGCTGCGGCCTGGCGCTCCTGGAGGTCGTCACCGAGGCCGACTTCGACGACGAGGGCCTTTTCCGAAAGGAGCTTGGCGAGCTTCATGCGCAGGTCGAGGGCGCTGGCTTCCAGAACGAGGACGGTGAAGGGCGCGGGATCGTCGAGGTAGGCTTCGAGCTGCTCGACGGCGGCGTCGCGATTTTTCTCTCCGAGCTTTTCGATTTTCTCCACATCATGCAGGAAAACAATTTGGCGCGGCGCGAGCATGGGAAGAGTTTGCGCCTGCTCGAGAGCGTCCTGCGTTTCGCCGCGGTCGGCGGAGTAGCGCGAGACGGCCCAGGCGCGGGCGGCTTCGGGGACGAAGGTTTCGATGAGTTGCGCGCGGCTGGCGTCACGCAGGAAAGGCTCGTCGCCGAGGAGAAGCAAGGCGGGGATGGGTTTGCCTTTGGTTAGGCGGGAGAGGAGTTCTTCGTGGGAGACGCGGGGCATGTAAGGAGTGAGTTTACTTCGTTTTTGGCCGCGCGGGAAACACGCGCCGACGGAAGAGAAGAACAGAAAAAGGTTAAACACAGAGGTCACGGAGTTAGGACAAAGAGGGCACGGAGATGTGTTGGTTCAGCCTGAAATGGAGACGTGGCGTTTTCCGTTAGCGAGTATTCCGCCCTTCAGGCGGGGATTTTCAAGGCATCGATACGACCACCAGGTTATCCCTCAGCATGGTTGCGTCGCGCAGAGCCTGCTTCCGTTTCGCCCGGCAAGATCATTGTGGCTCCACCACGTCCATCCGTCTCAACTTGCGGTTAGCCCGTAATTCGGGAGCAATCGCGATCACTTCCTACAAGCCGACTTCTCATTACTAACCCAACGCCAAAAATCACGATCTTGACTTCCCAGAAGCGCGTTTCTGGATAGCTCCCGGTTGCGCGACGATTCGCCAGGCTAGCGGGGACGAACCTTGACCGAGTGAACCGCCCTGTTTCGCCAGATAACATCGGCCAATATCAATTGCTGCGCAGTGCTTCAGTGGGATTGATGCCAGAAGCGCGCCGAGCCGGAATGTAGCCAGAGACAGTCGCAACTATCAGCAGCGCCACGGCCATTCCGAGATACGTCGGCAAATCCCAAGGCGACGTAGCAAACAACAGTGAGGCAATTACTTTGGCCACGGCAAGTGCGACCAAAGTGCCTAGCAGCATACCCGCAAACGCCAATCGCAGCGTACTAGCTAGCACCTGGCGCTGCACCCGGCCGGTACTGGCGCCGAGCGCCATGCGTATGCCAATCTCCGGTCTTTGGCGCGTAACCCCATAGGAGATGACGCCGTAGATGCCGAGCGTCGCCAATACGAGCCCCAGTCCGGCAAAGGCGGCCACCAGTAGCATGAAGAAACGGCGCGGAGAGACCGCGCGGTCGACGATAGATCGAATCGGCCGGAACTCCGCGGCCGGTTGCTTAGGATTCAGCTCGCGAAGAGTTTGCAGGACAGTCGCCCCGAGGGCCGCGGCTGGCAGGCTGCTGCGCACGACAAGTTGCGCGCCGGATGGTCCCTGCTGCGTTGCCGGATAGTAGATTTGCGAGCCGGAGCCGCCCTCCAGATTTTCTTCATGGACATCGTCGACGACCCCGACGACGTGGTCTTCCTCTTTACCACGCATCAGGACCTTGCCCACCGCGTCTTCACCGGGCCAGTAGATGCGAGCTGCCGATGCATTGATCAGAACAACTCTCTCGCTGTGCGGCCCATCGGCCCACGTGAAATCTCGCCCGTGGAAGCGAATGCCCATAGCGCGGATGAACCCCGGTGTGATCACGTAGACGAGCGGGTCCGGAAGTTCGCCGGGGAGAAAGGTCTTTCCTTGGGGAACGGGAGTATCCCATTCGCGATTCGGTCCTAGCGGAAGATAATCGGCTATGCCTGCGGCTTCCACGCCCGGCAGCGCGCCGACACGCGCGAGAATCTGCTGGAAGATGGCGCTTCGCTTTGCCACGCTGGCGTCGTCGGATGGTGCTCTGTCGTCGTAATCCACTTTGATGGAAGCAGCGCGGTCCGGCTGGAAACCAAGGTCAACGTCAAGCACCTTGAGAAAGCTGCGCAGTAGCAACCCTGCGCTTACCAGCAGCACACATGCGAGGGCAACCTCCGAGACGACCAGTGCATTGCGGACGCGCTCGTGTTTGCGGCCGAGCCCGGCGCCTGCACCGGTGTCCTTGAGCACCGCTTGGAGATTGCCGCTGACCGTTCTTATCCCTGGAAGCAAGCCGAAGATCAGAGCCGTGACCACGGCGATGAGAACGGTCCAGCCCAGCGCCTGGCCGTCGATGCGAAGGGCGTTGAGAAGCGGGAGGGCCAGAGATCCCTGGTGCGCGAGCCACGCTATCAGCGTCAGGGCAAGTCCGAGCCCAAATACTGCACCCGCCATAGAGAGCACAAGGCTTTCCATGAGCAACTGACCCAGGATGCGGCCGCGACTTGCTCCGAGTGCGCCACGAATGGCAAATTCCTTGGCGCGCGCGACGGCGCGACCCAGCAGGAGATTGGAGAGATTCACGCCGGCGATAAGTAGAATCGCGCCTACGGCGAACCATAACGCAACCAAAGAGCGGCGCAACTTGCCGACGACGTAATCCTTGAGCGGAACAGGAATCAGGGCGCCTTTATAGACGCCGAGAGTTTCGGGATGTTTCACGCTTTGGTAAATTGTTGGCGAAACGAGATTGGTGTCGTCGAGCGCCTGGGTCACTGTGACACCTGGTTTGAGACGGCCAAGGAGTGTGACGATGTTTCCCCAGTCGCGTGCCTGGTCCAGGTTGAGTGGGACGAAAAGATCGACCTTCGCGCCGGGAGAAAACACGGCGCCGAAATCGAAACTCGCAGGCAAAACTCCCACCACGGTCACCGGCGTCCCATTCAACTCGATGGCCTTGCCCACGATGGCAGGGTCGGCTCTGAATTCACGCCGCCAATAGGGATTGCTGAGCAGAGCGACCGGTTGGGTGCCGCGACCCTCGTCCGGGCTGAAGAGCCGCCCCAAGGCGGGCTGCACGCCGAGAACTTCGAAGAAGTTGCCGATGACGTCGATGCTGGTGGCTGGTTCGGGCTCACCTCGCCCGGTAAGACGAACATTATCGGGGGTCGAGAAAGCAAAGTATCCAGTCACGTCCCGATAAGAGCGGCTGTGCGCGCGGAATTCTTCGTAGGCGTCCGCCGAGTAGGTCGCGCAGGACCAGCCGCAGCCAGAGGGCGGCGGCGCGATCCATAGCAACTCATGCGCATTGGAAAAAGGGAGCGGGCGCAGGAGCAAAGTGTTGACGACGCTGAAAACGGCGGAGTTTGCCCCGATGGCCAGAGCCAGAATCAGGATGGAAACGACAGCAAAGCCCGGGTCGCGCCCGAGTGTACGGAAAGTGTAACGCACGTCCTGGAGCAGATCAGTCCAGTGATCCGTAAGGCGTTTGTGGCGTTCCGCTTTCTCTCCCATCTGTCGTCCTATCCGCCGGACGGTGCGGAGGTCTCCGAACTGGCGCTCGGCTTCCTTGCGGGCAGCTTCGGGATGCCAGCCTTGACTGATGAGGTCGTCAGTTTTGGCCTCCAGATGGAAACGCAACTCGTCCGTTATATCTGCGGCTGGATCCGGACCGAACAGCCTGGCGTAACGGCGCCACAGTGGAACGGGTGTCATCGAATCTCCTCCGGCAATGGCAGTCGCGTCGCGGCGAGTACCTTGCCGACGGCTACGGCATACGCTTCCCAGGCCTTTGCTTCATGACGCAGTCGACGCCGGCCTTCGGGAGTGAGCCGATAAAACTTGGCCTTGCGATTGTTCTCGGAGAGTCCCCATTCCGCTTCAAGGAGTTTTTTATTTTCAAGTCGCCAGAGGGCGGGATAGAGCGTCCCCTCTTCGACCAGAAGAGCATCATCGCTATGCCGACGGATGAAGTTGGTAACCGCATAACCATGAAGCGGTCCCCAGACCAACGCCTTGAGAATGAGGACGTCCAAGGTGCCGCGAAGTAACTCCAATTTGGTTGTGTCCATTCGTACCCCTAGCGTTCCAAGGGAACTCTCTCACGGCTCCCCTTGGAATGCAAGGGAAGGTACTCGACTCCACAGGAGTGGGAGGGACGAGTACTCTGCAGCTGACAATCGCTGAGATTCCTCGCGACCGATGGGCAATACAGAAGTTGGCTGCATGTTCGGGACTAGTGCCGACAAACGCGCTTATCGCGATTGACTCCCGATGGTCGGCCAGCCGGAAGTAATCCGTTTCATCCGTCACGCGACCCGCTGGCGGCGATTCTTCCGCCGTTCCCTCGCTGCCTCCAATTTCCGATCCCGCTCGGCCTGAATCTCGTGCTATTTCCAGCTGAGGCAGGACAGAGAAGAGTTGGGGCGAAAGCTGAAGCGTGTGCTACCTAGAAGTTCTCGGTGATGGCGGCTACTAGGCGCTGAGCGAAATCTTTGGCTAAGCGGTCGAGGGCCGGATCTTGCTCCTCGAAAAAACTCTTTACGTCGGTGGAGATTTCGTATTCGTTGCGAAAGATGAATTTGTCAGTGTGGTAGAGAACCTTTTGCGTTTCCGTTTGCGTCAAGGTGACTTCGCAGCGGACGGTGACGAGCATGGTGGTGGCTCGGCCGGTTTGTGTATCGAAGAGGAGCGGGACGGCTTCCAGGGTTAGAACTTTGCCGCGCAGGACGGCGTCTCCGGAGGCGGGGTTGGAGGTGATTTTGTAGGGAGTGGCAGCGAGGAATTCGTGCACCGTCGCGGACGTGAGTTTCTGCTCGATACGGTAGCTGTTGGTGGCATTTTCGAGCGCGGGCACGGCAATGACGTGGATATTTTTGGGCAGGGCATCGCTGCGGCCAGCGACGTGGTAGCCGCAGGCGGCGAGCTGACTGCTTGCGAGCAGCAACACAAGTGCCGCGGTTCTGGGCTTGGCAGCGCGGGCGCGGGCGCGACTCAGAGATGGGAGCGTTGCGTTCATTCGACGAGTTTCTCCGCGAGCTTGATGGCGGTGGCAGCCGGCAAGCGAATATTATCGGCGGCGCCCCAAAACCACCAAGTGCCTGACTGGGCGGGATCGTTATCAGGAAGGGCCAAGTGGACGGCGGAATCGCCGGAGGCGATTAGATTGCCGAGCGGAGCGGAGGCATCGGAATCGAGGGTGAATCCGGATTTGCGGCACGTTTCGACGAGCACGTCTTGCGATTGCTTGGCATTGAGTTCGGCGATGGCGACGAAGGTGTAACCGTAAAAGACGGGAGCGTGGAGTACCTGGATGGAGGGCTCGATGAGGTTGCGTCCGACCGCAACGCCAGCTTCGCGACGAATACGAGCGCGGACGGATTGCAAATTTTCGCGACTGGCGGCGCCGTAGCGATCGAGAAGATTGAAGGCGACTTGAGTGTCGAAGACCGGCTGACCAGTGGATTGAAAAGAGAGGAGCTGCGTGGTTTGCGCTTCGAGCTCTTCGATGCCGGTGCGGCCGGCTTCGGAAACCGGGCGGAAAAAGATCAGGGAGAGACGAAACAGACCCGCGCGGCCGAGGGCGTCGAGGAGTCTGGCCGTGGCGAGACCGGGAGCAGAGGGAACGGCGCAAAGAGCTTTACTTTTGTCGGCGCTGTGGCCCGCGCCGTCGATGGCGAACCACACCTGCACACCCGGGACGTTGAGCGCGGCGCCCGACAAGTCGATCACGGTGGCGCCGGATTCGCGTGCGGCAGGAAGATTGCGTTGCGCGAAGGCTTCCGATCCAGTGAAGAAAACGAGTTTCGCGCGAGAAAAGCTGCCTTCTTCGACGGGCTGAATGACCGTAGGCTCACCAGCGGCTTCGGTCAAGGTGCCGGCTGCGATTTCTTCATCGAGCAGGGAGAAATCCCATCCGGCGAAGCGGCTTTCTTCAAGCAGGGATTTGAGTTCGGCGCCGAGGAGAGAAGACGCGCCAGCGATTACGATGCGTTGGGAGTCCCGTGGTATGGGCATTGAATTACGCGGTCCGTGAAGCGACGCGGTGACGCAGGGCGCGAACGATTTGCAGGACAAGTCCCCCGACGACGTAGATGGACGCAAAGAGGACCAGCACGACTTCCGAATATTTCCAAACGACGGCTACGAAGAGGCACAAAAGAACGATGGCGAGGGAGGGCTGGCGGCGCGTCCAAGGGACGTCCTTGAAGCTGTAGTAGCGGATGGTGCTGGTCATGAGCGCGCCCAGAGCGGCGGCGAGGAACAGCCAGGCCATGGCCCAACGCTCGTCGTGCAGCGGAGTCTTGAATCCGTGGACGAAGGCGGCGATGACACCGGCGGCGGCGGGCGTGGGAAGGCCGACGAAATTCTTTGAACCGCCAGGCGCCATGCCCTGCACATTAAAGCGCGCGAGCCGCCAAGCGCAGCAGATCAGGAAGGCGAGGCAGCAAATCCAACCGAACTGGCTAATCTGTTCGACGGGGAGCGTGTCCTGCCCCGGCAAGCTGCGCACGCCCCAGGCGTAGGCCATGAGTGCAGGGGCGACGCCGAAGCTGACGACGTCCGCCATGGAATCAAATTGCACGCCGAATTCGGAGGTGGTACCGGTCATGCGGGCGACGCGGCCGTCGAGGGAATCGAACAGAATCGCGAAGCCGATGGCTTTGGCGGCGCGATCGAATTGCTCTGTGCCCCCCATATAGGAGGCGACCACGGCGTAATAGCCGCAAAGCAGATTCGCCACCGTAAACATGCTGGGAAGCAAAAAAATGCCGCGGCGCAACTTTGTGCTGCGCAGCCGCCGTTCCTTGAAAGGAATTTCCTGCTGCTCGATTTCGTTCATCTTAGGTTCGCTTCCCAGCCGTGGAAAGATTTTCTTCCGAGGAAACTTGTTTTTGCGCGCGAGGCTGCGCCGATTTTGGACGCGGCGGCCAATAGGCGACAACGCTGGAGCCCCCTTTGACGTGATCGCCGACTTTCACCAGTAGCTCGGAATCGCGCGGCAGCCAGAGGTCGGCGCGGGAACCGAAGCGCACGAGGCCAATGCGTTCGCCGCGAGCCACACGGTCGCCCGACTTTTTCCAACAGACCACGCGGCGGGCAATCAGCCCGGCGATTTGCTTGAAGGTGATTTCGCCGGAGTCGGTGGCGAGGGTGATTACATTTTGCTCGTTGTCGGTGGAAGCGGACTCGCGCATCGCCGCGGAGAATTTGCCGGGGCAATACCTCAGGTTGGTGATGACGCCGTCGGCAGGGGAGCGATTGACGTGCACGTTCCAGATGGCCAGGAAGATGGAGATGCGCTTGCCGGGGCGTCCGGCGTTGTCTTCGTCGGTGACGACGACGACGCGGCCGTCGGCGGGGGAGACTACAGCGCCGGCATCAGCGGGGATGACGCGTTCGGGATCGCGGAAGAAGTAAAAGACGAAGGCGGCGAGGCAGAGGAGAATTACGCCGGCGACCGTCCAACGCAAAAGCAGGGCCGCAGCGCCGAGGGCGAGGGGGGGCAACCCAAAGTAGTAGCCTTCCTTGACCATGCCTCCCGACAATACCACAGCAATGGCGCTCGCGGTTCGGGCGAAGCGAGCCGGGCACGGTCATCCTGCGGCAGAGGCTTGGGAGAACGGCGCTATTGCGAATGGGAGCGGGCGCGATGGATACGGGCGGCAATCCGCTCCATTTCATCCTTGCAGTAGAGCTTCATTTTCTTGAGCTTGATTTCTTCCAGCAGGTCTTCCGAATTCAGGTAGGGAGTTGCGGAGAGTTTTAGAAGTTCTGCTTCGTACTTGGAGTGTTGCTCTGCCAGACGCTGATACTCGGCGTCTGTTTCCAGGAGTATGTCCCGAGGGTACCGTTGCGCACTTGCCGCCATTGGCCCTCCTTTTGAATTGTGTGTGGCTACCTCATGAACGCACGTTAACACAAAGCGCGGAGAGGTCAAGAGGGAAGGTCTGGTAATTTCGTCCTAGCCCGAGGAACCTGTGAGTTTTCTTAGCATGGAGATCGCGTCTTCGGTCGGGTGATGGTAGTAAGCCTTGCGGCGCCCGGAGGGGGTGAAGCCGTGGCGGTTGTATAGGGCGAGGGCGGGAAGGTTGGATTCGCGGAGTTCGAGAAAGACGCGGGCAATCGCGGAGCGGCGGAATTCGTCGAGGGCGGCGAGGAGGAGGGCCGAGGCGATGCCTTTTCCACGCAAATCACCGTGGACGGCGATATTGAGGATTTCCGCTTCGTCGGCGGCTTGACGGGCGGCCACGAAGCCGACCGGTTGGCCACTAGCGTCGCACACGAGGACAAGGCCGCCGGGTGACTCGGCTACCTTGGCGTAGCTTTCGGGTGGCCATTGGGCGGCCTCGGCGGAGTCGCGCAGAATTTCGGCGATGGCCGGGGCGTCGGTTGCGCGGAAGGGCCGTATTTTCCACGCGATAGCGGCGGAACGCTTGGGATCAGGCGCCATGGTGGAACGGGCCCTTCCAGAAGATTTCCGCGTCAGAGCGGCGGACGTAATTGGCGTCGAGGGAGAGGGCGTCGGTGAGGCGACCTTGGTGGGCGAGACGATAGCCAATCTGCCCGATGCGCGGGGCGAGGAACGGGGAGATCTCTTGCAGGGTTTCGTTCCGGGCCAGGCGGGAAGACCATTGCTGCATTTGTGTCAGGGAGTTGGGATCGGTGGACGCCCAATCGATCTTTTCTGATTTGGAGTTGGCGGTACACCATTCCAGGAATCTGTCCGGCGCGATGACCATTTCTTCATCGACGCGCTCGAGCGATGCGGCTTGTCGGCGATACAGCGCGGCGAAAATCTGGTTGCGCCGGGCGTCAATGAAGGCAGCGACGTAGGGAGAGGAGCCAGTGCCCTGTGCTGCGGCGGCTTCGAGGCGGGAGACTGCAGCGATGGGGCGGCCGTAGACCTCGCTCCAAGCCTTCACGGTGGTGAGGCCAACGCGTACCCCCGTAAAGGAGCCAGGACCGTTGGCGACGGCGTACAGGTCGATGTCTCGTAATGTTAGGCCACCTGACCTTAGAACGCTGGTCACGGCGGGGAGGAGCCAGGAGGAGTAGTCCTCGATTGTGGTATGAGGCGCGGCGTGGAGGAGCGACTCATCGCGCAGAAGCGCGACACTGCCGCGGGCATCGCAGGTATCGAGGGCCAAGATGAGCACGACGGAAATTTTACCCTAGATTTTCTCTGCGCGTCGCGTATCCCATTCTGCCGGTTGAATTTGCGGTGTTTGGCGGGAAGCTGAGATGCAATCTCTATCTTTGTAACGTGAGCGTAACAGAGAGCAATTCGGGTGCCAAAATGGTATGCGCAAATGCCTAAGCTTATGATTCCAGAGGATATATCTTGACTCATGGAGCACAAAGTCTTACAGTGAAAGGTGTGTGCCTAGGGGGGCAACCGAAGATATGGATTACAAAATCGGCGACAAGGTTGTATATCCGAATCACGGCGTAGGCTTGGTAGAGCAGATCAGCTACGGAGTGTTGAACGGACGTACCGAGCGGTACTACATGATTCGCATTGTTTCGAGCGGTTTGCGAGTGATGGTACCGCAGTCAAACGCAGAAGTGGTTGGGCTCCGAGCCGTAATTCGTTCCAACGACGCGACTAAGGTGTTGGGGTTCCTCGAGAAGGGCAAGCTCAATTCACACCACGACTGGAAGCACCGGTTCAAGGAAAATTCCGAGCGCATGCGCACGGGTTCCCTCCTGGAAGTCGCCGTAGTCCTCAAGAGTTTGGTTTCCCTCAGCAGGAGCAAGCCGCTTTCCTTCCGCGAAAAGAAAATGCTGGAGCGCGCCAAGTATTTGTTGGTGAGCGAGATGGCGACGGCGCGAAATACAACCTCGGAATCCGCGGAAGGCCTGGTTGTGAAGTCGCTGGCCAAGGCGAAGCTGCAGTTTCCGTTGATGACCGAAAAATTCGAGTAAAGTTTCGTTACTGGCATATTACGGCGGGCATCGAAAGGTGTCCGCCGTTTTTGTTTCGGAAAGGCGGCAGGCAAATAAAGCGTATACCATCCGGCATCGTAACTGCCCTCGGCATGAGATGATGTCTCTACGACTCCCCGGCCTAAGAAGCCGGTTCGGGCAATCTACATGATTGCCCTTTTTTTAGGTCATTGCCCCAGCCCAGCCGTCACCCAAGCCGAGGCCTCGCATCATTGTCTACATCGACGGTCTAAACCTCTATTATGGGTGCTTCAACAGGTACCCGCAGAGAAATGGCTGGATGTCGAGCGCCTCTGTACGCTGTTGCGTCCCAATGATGACGTCCGGCTAATCAAGATTTTAGCGCTCCTGTTGCTGGGTCGGCGGACCAAGCTGAGTCTGCACTCGCGCGCATGCGTTCCTATGAAGGGAGGAAGATCACCTCGCCGTCCCGCGGTTTCGAGGTCTAAGAAGGGAGAAACATATGGCTGATACTAATTCTGCGGCGCACGTGCGGGTAATCGAGGAAACGCCTGCGTACTGGAGGGTTGTGTTCGATTACCCGCCTTTCAACATCGTAGACGCCAGCATATTCGAAGCCCTACAGGATCTGCTCGCGCGAATGAACGCCAGCCCGAGCCTGCGGGTCGTCGTATTCGAAAGCGCGAACCCCGAGTTTTACCTTTCCCACTTTGATTTGACCGGCAAGATAGGAAACATCATGACTGCTGTCGGGGCTTCGGGCCTCCCGATCCTGATGGATACGTTCGTGCGTCTCACCAAGTCCCCGGTGGTCAGCATCGCGAGGATCCGAGGCTGTGTCCGGGGCGTGAGCAGCGAGTTCGTCCTCGCCTGCGACATGCGCTTCGCATCGCGAGAGAACACGCGACTCGGCCAACCCGAAGTCGGGGTGGGATTGCATCCCGGCGGCGGCGGTACGGAACGTCTTCCACATCTGGTCGGTCGCGGCCGGGCGCTCGAAATCGTTCTCGGCGCAAACGATTTCGACGGCGACACCGCGGAACGATACGGATACGTCAACCGGGCACTTCCAGACGCCGAACTGGACGGTTTCGTCGACGCGCTCGCGCGCCGGATCGCCTCCTTCGACCGGAGTGCCATCGCCGCCGCGAAGAATCTCGTCAACCATGTCTCGTTGCCGTCCGCCGACCGGCTCCTCGCCGCCATCACTTCTTTTGAGACCGCGCTGACTTGGCCTGAAACGCAGCAGCGAATCGAAGCTCTATTAAAGCGCGGACTCCAAAGGGACGGCGACTTCGAGCATCGGTGGCCCGCAGTGCTCGACACATTGCTCGAGACGTAGTTATCTTGTGGCGATGCGTAGCCCTCGTCGAGCCAATAGAGCCGTCCCGGTCCGAGATATCGCAAGCCGCACTCGATGCCGAGAGGAGACAAGCCATGCCATACAGCATATCGACCTTGCTGATCCGCAATCTTCGTGATGTCTTCGGTGAAAACGATCCCGCTCGCCGGCGCGCCGCCATCGACGAGATTTACACTGAAGATTGCGTTTTCTACGACCCCAGCAAGGGAGTCTATCGTGGCCGTGACGAAATCGACCGCATCGCGGGCGCGATCAAAGCTACTCACCCTGAATTCCGATATCAGCCAACTACCGAGCCTGCGGAATCGGGCAATGGCGGGCTGGTCCGATGGGTAGCGGGCCGCCCGGGTGAGGCGCCAGCTTACGCCGGGACTGATTTCATCATTGCCCGCGATGGCCGGATTGCCGCCCTTTATCTCTTTTTCGATAAGCTACCCTGAGCTGGACTCTGCCGTGCGACGTCCTATTCGTAGGATTGGCAAACCCAGGTCCGCGCTGATGGGTACTCACAACGGGCAGTTGAGAAAGCCACTTCCTGAGCAGCTTCGCGCAGTAGGCCGCCGGCGAAGAGCACACCAGCCAAAACGACTTGAGTTTCCTGTGGCGTGCCTGTGCTATTTAGCGCATGCTGCCGTGTCGGCTGCGCAGGCGCGGACCTGGTCGAGCAACGCGTTTGCCTTTTCGATCAGATCCTCGGCCTGGTCGCGATTGACCTCCTTATTGCCGAAGGCCGCTCCCTCAAGAATGTCCCGCATCTTGTTAGCCAGCGCATCCCGGCGGTCGCGCCACGCTTCCAGCTTGTTTTCCAGCGAGCTGTACACGGCATCGGACGGTGCGTTGCTGGCGAGCGCGGCAGTGGAAATTTTGAGAGTCTGCTTCGCCAGGTCGCCGAACGGCGCGTTGATCTGCTTGTAAGCGCGCCCGAGGTGCACGAGGCTGTCAAAATGGTCGCGCACTGCATCGGGAAGTGCGGAGGGCTTCAGGGCCTCCAGCAGAACGCGTCCGTCAAGAGAGTAATCGTCGTGCAGCCCGAGAAGCGCGAGAACGGTGGGCCGCACGTCCGTGTGATCGGAAAACTCGATTGCAGAAGAGTCCTCCTCATCCTCGTTTTGAACGCCTGGGCCTACCATTCCGAGCCAGTTGTTTGCGATTTCCCGCTGAATCCCGCCATGGTTCCAGGCGTTGCCGTTCACGGGCACATCGAAAACCGGCGTGATGGGGCCGGAATTCGTAAAAAAATAATCCGGGTGCCCGAACATAGTGAAGGTTGGGGTGCGGGCGGGATCAGCGGTGATCATGTGAAGTAGCCCCATCTCGACTGGATCGGCAAAGGCAACGGCGAGATGGTCGGTCTTGTTCGTGATGGGATTGAGAGCCGTCAACTTTGCGAAGTCGCGTTCCAGTTGCCGCGTCGCTTGTGAAGTGCGGCCGGGATTGCCGTCAACGTAAATCGTCGGGGCCATGTCGGAATGCAGGTCGAAGGCGGTCGTGTTGCCGGTTTGCGCGGCAACCAGGCCGTTGATGTTCAAATCCAGTTCACCCACCCTCGTGTAATCGTATTGGCATGCGACAGTTACACCGTTGCAATTTGCCGGGGTAGGGGCAGTGCCCACAAAGTGGTCGCCTTCGTCGGCGGTGATGATGAACAAAGTGTTCGTTTCGTTGATGCCGGCGTCGTTCAGGCGCTTGAAGAACTTGTCGAACGCAACGTCGTAAGACTGGGCCTGGGCGACATATGCGGCATCGCCGGGGCCCAAGGCATTACCGGTGACTTGGCTGTCATGCAGGTCGGCGACGTACGCGAGGGTAACGGGAATACCGTTCACCTGCATGGCGAGCAGATAGCCCAGCGCTTGACTCGCCGTCGGACTAAATCCGGGGAAAGCCGGCATGGGGTTGCCGTCGAGATCGAGGATGGGCCCGAGAACCTGGTTCATATATTTCGGGCCGTACAGCGCGTTGAATCCTGTGTATCCGCCTGGCTCCTGGGGCAGCACGTCAGCGACGCCGTGATTTGCGCTGGAGCACACCGGACTGCCTTGGGCGCAATGTACCGCGGCTCCCTCAAAATCGTTGAACTGCTGGTCGGGAGTCTCTTGCGCTTCCGGAGACCTCGGTCCAAAAATGAAAGGCACATCGAAAGAGGTGGTCTCGATGACGATGTTGGCCGAAGAAATCGCGCCCACGTCGCAACCCGCGCGCGTAAATGGGACCCAGGGCGCGGGCGCATTCTTTCCATCCTCACTGAGCATTCCGTAGGTGGTATCCAGTGCTGAAGGGTCAAGGTCACTGATGTGGTTGGTCCAATAGAAGAAGGAAAACTCAGAAGCCACCGAACCGTCCGGGCGGAACACGCCGTAGCTGTTGGCCACCGGTATGCCATGACGGTCACCGTAGACGCCGGTCAGATAGGTAAGCTCGTCATCGGCGGTATGGGAGATCAGAACCGCATGATGGTTCGTGTCGAGGGTTCCTTTGGAACGAATAAAATTGAGCAGATGGGGCATCAGCTCCATGTCCGAGGGCACATTCGGATTGTCCCGCCGTAAGTGAACGTTATCGAAAATAATCTGAATCACGTGTTTGATCTTTCCATCGGAAGAATGAAGCTTGCAGGGATTAGTGTCGGGAGTCTGGGATTGGGCGGCCGCCGGCCCGCCACTCAGCACGAAAGCCGCAAGAAAGACGAACAGCCAAACGCGTGGTGAGAAATGTTTCATTGCGTTTCTCCTTTTAACAACTGGGCTTGGAACGTAGCGCGGTCGCGTTAGACGAGTACAAATGGAGGGTCACAATTGCATGAATCGCGCGCGGCCCGAGCTACAATACCTGTACAAAGGCAGTTCCGGGAAGCGTAAAGGTGAGGTTCTGGGGGATTTGTCGGCAAGCGGGAAGTACTTCGGTTACGTCCGCATCTGCCGCAACCCGGGAGCGATCCAGAAACAGTCCTGAACTGTTCAGCAAGCTAGTGTGGAGCGTCTGGCTTTGCAGGTTGCCACAATTCGATCGGATTCCCCTCAGGATCATGCACGCGGGCAAACCGGCCGGTGGGATCGGGCGGGTAAATCTTGATCTCGATTCCTGCGGCCCGTAGCTGTGCCGCCATTTTGTCGAGATCCCGGACTCGAAAGTTCAGCATCCAGACCTTTTGGGCATCCCCGAAATATTTGCTCGTCTCAGGAAAAGGCGCGAAAGCGGTGGGGCCTGCCTCTTGCTGCCAAGGGGATTCGTCGTAGCTCGTTGGTATGACCGAGACTCCCAGGTGTTGCTGGTACCAAAGCCCCAGCGCTTTCGGATCTTTGGCTCGGAAGAAGAATCCTCCGATTCCCGTCACTTTTTCCATTTCCGCTCCTCCAGCGATCCCATCGCGAACAGCAGCCCCTGCAGGGGAAGGGGAGACCTTTGGCTGCGTGGTTGTCTGCGCGGCTATGCCGAGTTGGTTTCGCCTCAAGATGAAGCTCGACCCGAAAGCAAATGACAGAGTTCGAAGCAGTTGGCGTCTTAGAAAAAGCATCCCATCCTCCTTCCGAGAGGAGCGCGACTCGGTCTACGATACCTGCGCAAACGGGGTTCTAGGAAGCGTAAAGATGAGGTTCTGGGCGAGTGGTTGGCAACCCGGAACTAATCTCAACCGAAACGTGTGCGAGCAATTTGGCTTGGTTGGCGTTGCCCTCTTCGCGCGGCCGAGCGGCGGGCGTGCGGCACCCGGCGTTTCTCTGAGCTAGCCGTTTTCGACGCGCGCCTTTATATCCGAGTACGCCGCATCGATGAGCCTGCTTAGCGCTGCGGCGTTTGTGGCCGTTCCCGGTCTCAGCTTCACATGGCGCATGAACTTGCCGGTGCCTTGCAACAAGCGAGCCGGATCCGGCAGCGCTGCGCCGTGAAAGAACCCCACGGTTACGTGCGAAGTGAATGCATTGACGTAGGCGAAGGGCGCATCTCCCAAACAGGCAACCGGACAGCCGTCATGCAAAAGCTCCCGGACTTCGTCGCCGCACTTTCGCATCACCGCAAACCACTGATGCGCGATGGCTCCCAATTCACCTGCATGCTCCTTCATCCACGCATCGATGGCGGGATCCCGCTCGACGGCGCCGTTGAAGCGCAGCAATTGCGTTCTCATCGTCGCTCCTTTTCTCACTGGGAGAGCGTGAGAGGAGTCACGTTGAACCCCGCTTCGCGCAACGCCTTCGCCACTTGCGCGGCGATTTGTGGGGAGCCGGGGGTGTCGCTGTGGATGCACAGGGTGTCGGCGCGCAGTGGCACTTGGGACCCGTCGCGCGCAATCACTTTGCCTTGCACGATGGTCAGGGCTTGTTGGGTGGCTTCGTCCGGATCACGGATGAGCGCGTCGGCATGTTTGCGAGAACGCAGGGTGCCGTCGGGTTCGTAGCGGCGGTCGGCGAAGGCTTCGGCGGCTACTGAGAAGCCGGCGTCGCGGAAAACATCCAGCATCGGTGAACCCGCCAGGCCGACAAGCACGATGTTGCGAGTCCATCGGGCCACCCCTGCGGCGATTGCTCCTGCGATTTCGCGATTACGAACAGCCTGATTGTAGAGCGCTCCGTGAGGTTTTACATGTGTGAGCTGGGCGCCGCAGCGAGCGGCGATATGGGCAAGAGCGCGGACTTGCTGGTGCACAAAATCCGTAACGTCTTCAGGGGGCAGCTTCAGTTCCAGGCGGCCAAAATTCGCGCGATCGGGGTAGCCCGGATGCGCGCCGATAGCCAGCTTCCAGCGAAGCGCCTGCTTGATGGTCGTCTGCATGGTCTGCTCATCGCCGGCATGGCCTCCGCAGGCGACGTTGACGGAGGTGAACGAGGCCATCAGCGATTCCTGGGTGCCGTCGGAGATGTGCTCGGGCATTTCGCCCATATCGCAATTCAAGTCGATGCGCTTCATTGGTCCGGAGCACGTCATTCGTGCAGGTTGTCGAAGAATAGCATTATGCCGGGAGGATCGGCCTGGAGCTAAACGCCGCCCCTACTCTGGAGGGAGGCGAGGGCGGAGTTTGCCGGCGGCGAGGGCATCCAGGGCGCGGAAGCGGGCGGCAAGCTCGACCTCGGTCAGGCGGCGCTCGCGATGGAGCCACCTGAGAAAATCTGCCGCGGCGAGATCGTTTTTCTTGCTGTTGCACTCGTGGCAGCAGGAAACCAGGTTGCGCCAGGAATTGTCCCCGAACTTTGCCAGCGGGACGACGTGATCCAGGCAGCGAGTTGCGGGGGTAACGCGGCTCAGGCAATAAAAGCAGCGCCCGCCTTCTCGGGCGTGAATGGCCCGGCGCAGCCCCGGGGATTTCAGGAAGTCGAGATTGTCGAAATCGACCGCGCGAGTACGCCTTGCTGCCCGGCGCGCAATCTGGCGTGGGCGACCGGCGCGAACCTCGCTGGGGAGGCGTACCTCGACCACGTGACCCGCTTTGCTGCGTTGCACCAGGCGCAAAACGCGGTGTCGAATGAGGCGGCGCACAGCCTCGCGGACGGACGGTCTGGAAAGGTCCGTACCACGAGCGAGCCAGGAGAGGGGAAATTGCAGCCGAAGCTTTCCCTCCAGGCGGCTGTGGCGGACGAGATGAGAGTAGACCACCCGGTCGATGGTGGACAGCCCTAGACGAGGGGCCAGGTGGTCCTCGAATTGTTTCCACACCTGTTCGGCGTTGGGTTTTTTGGTTGGCATGGTTCAGTCCAGAGGAAGAATTGGTTTTTGACGTCGAACTCAGAACGGAAGAAAGGACCCACACGCAGAGGCACGGAGGACGCAGAGAGAGGACAGTTCCGCGGAATGGATACCTCTGTGAGCTCTGCGCCTCTGCGGTTAAAGAACATCACAACCGGCGGAAGCAAGGCGGGACGGGTGGCTAGCAAAAAAAACGCCCCGAACTAGTCGGGGCGTAATTTTCTACGAGGGTTATTGTCTCAGGACAGAAATGAATTGTCAAGCAAGAAAATACAACGAGTAGTATCTCAGTTTGAAGGTACAAGGAGTGAAGCATGAGCACGTCAGATCGCAGCCGTGTTATCCGCCTTACCGAGGCTCAAGCGCGTATCCCGGGACCCGCGGGCGAGCGCGCCGTCATGCTCCTGCGGCGTGGCCCCCTTGACGTAGCCCTTTCCCTCCCTCTGCGCCCGAGCCAACAGACGCCGCACGCACAGGACGAGATTTACTTCATCATTCGCGGCCGGGGAGTGCTCATTCACGACAGCAAGCGGGACCCGTTCGAGTCAGGCGACATCCTGTTCGTGGCTGCGGGGACCGAGCATCAATTCGAGGACACTACCGACGATTTGGCCCTGTGGCGCGTATTTTACGGCCCCCACGGTGGCGAGGTCCCAGTATAAAGCATGGTGCTGGCCGACGGAAGCTTCGTATCAGGGCACGAGTTCAGTTCACCCTGAGCCTCGAAGGGTCGTGCCGCCCCTAGCCCCAAATTAGGTCGGGCTTTAGCCCCTGTCGGGCAACTCCATTTTCGTGTCAGGGCACGGTTTCAACCGTGCCGTGACTGCTGCCAAATCAACAAGGCTTTAGCCGCTGGGGGCTTGGCTTTTCAGTTGCCACACAGACTCTTTAGCCCCTGTCGGCCCCTAAAAAGAAAATCCTGCACCCCAACAAGGTCATGTTGAGCGTCTGCGCGAAACATCCCTCTGCTCAAATTTTCAGCCAGACGGCCACGGCGCGAAATACAACCTCGGAATCCGCGGAAGGCTTGGTAGTGAAGTCGCTGGCCAAGGCCAAGTTGCAGTTTCCGTTGATGACTGAAAAATGCGCGTAAAGTTTCGTTAGTGGCGTTTTTGTTTGTGTACCGAAACCTGCAGTTAAGCAATCATCGGGAACGATTTTCCGGTGATCGATTGTGAGAGACTCTTTATTGGAAGCGCTGCAATCCGCGTTGGGTGCTGAGGGACCGCAGCGGGCGGAGTTGAGTACCGGATGCCATACCGGAGCGAAATCGAACTCGCCCTCGACGAGATGATCTCCGACGAGGCCGGAATGAGATTTCAGGGTCTCGCCGTGATTCACGCACAGCAGAAGTGGCCGCAGCTCTTGGCTTGCGAGCGCAAGAAGGATGGCGGGCTCGATGCGCATGCGAATGGGGCATCGCAACCCGACGGAAAAGGCATCGGGTTAGCTTGTTCGATCAGGGCGAGTCTCAAAAAGCTTAGCGATGACGCGGAGCAGATCAAGAAGCACCATCCCGATGTTCAGCTACTCATTTTCTCCACTGCGGAGAAGGTCAGCGAATACGAGAAAGATCTCTGGGGTAGGAAGATTCTCGAAAAATTTGGGCTGCAGCTCGTCGTTGTTTCACGCGAAGAATTCATCAGCTGGCTTCGTGGTCCGGCGCAGTCCGACATCTGTCGCGAGCTTGGCATCGCCCCCTCGATGGGCAAGGACCTGGAACCTGCATTCAAACGCGCACAGAAAGCTGCTCTGGAGATCACCGGCAACTGGGATCGCACGTACCGAAAGCCCTGGCGGCCTGTGATTAATCTCAGTGCTTTCAAATTGGACCAGCAGGGAAATCGGAGTGAGGCAATAACGACCGACTCGCTCGGAGCCTCCCTCAGTGAAGGACAGCGCATTGTTCTCGAAGCGCCTGCGGGCAGCGGAAAGACGACGACGCTTGTCCAATTCGCGCAGCGAGTGTTGTTAGCTGGCGGACTAGCATTTTTGGTGGATCTCCCTAAATGGGTCAATTCACACAAGGACATCTTGGAGTTTATTGCTGATTATCCTCCCTTCAAAGCAGCCGGCCTCGACGCAACCCTACTTTCGAAGCTGCGCGGCGAGCAGCCACTAACCTTTCTCCTGAACGGTTGGAACGAAATTTCGATCGCCAGCGTGGAAGAGGCAGACATAGCTCTGCGCGATCTCGCTCGGAGTTTTCCGGCAGCGATCATAATTGTCACGACGCGCACGCATCGCCTCACACCACCTTTGGATGGCGCTCTTCGAGTGGAAATTGGTCCACTTGGGCGCGCCCAGCGCGATGAATATCTGGATTTGGCGCTGGGGAAAACTGCCAATGGTCTGAAAGCGAAGTTGGATAGTAATCGTGTGTTGCACTATATCACCCTGACGCCCTTGATCCTTGCAGAAGTCGCTGATCTCTATCGTTCTGGGAAGGATATTCCTCCGACAAAACTTGGGGTACTCGCGGCGGTCATGGATGCGATCGAGCAATCCACGGCGCATCGGGTCAGCTTGCAACAAGAGCCGTTGTGGGGGCACGCAGTCGACTACCTTCGCGCGCTGTCTATGGCAATGACTGCGCGCGGCCAAACTGAATTAGGCGGCTCCGATGCCCGCGATGTCATAAATTCTGCGGGCGCCGCGCTCCGAACGGCTGGCCACATCACCAGCGTGCCGCAGCCTGATGAAATATTGAACGAACTTTCAAAACGTCACGTTCTTGTACCGACACACGGCCGCGAGATCTCGTTTCGGTTCCAGCACCAGCAGTACCAGGAATTTTTTGCGGCCGGCGCTTTGAAAATGCGCTTGTTGGAACTCGTCCAAGGTAAAGATCCCACTAAGGAACGGACTTTTCAAAAGTGGTACGTTAATGAGCCACGATGGGAGGAGTCCCTCCTGATGCTTGCGGAGGACATCGGAGGGCGAGGCAAAGAAAAGCCGATTGTTGAGGCAGGGGCGAAACTCGTGCGCTTGGCCCTTGAGGTTGATCCAATCTTTGCCGGAGCGCTCGCTCGACGGTGTGGGCCGGCGATATGGAGCGAAGTGCGGAATGAGACTGGCGTGCTGCTCCGTGCCTGGTACGACACGCCGGATGCAAGTCACAAGCGATGCGCGTTGGCAGCGATGCTCGCGACGGGATCGGATGATTTCAAGGACATCATCGTTCCTCTCCTGACCTCCTCGGACGATCAGTTTCGCCTTGCCGTTTATCACGGTGGAGCCGAATTCCTGCCCTCGAGCTTGGGGTCAAATTGGAACGAAATCGTCCGTGGTTGGCCTGAGGACGTCCGCCTCGATTTTGTTCTGGAGTTGGCTGATGACCCGTGGCTTTCGGACAAGGTTGAGCAGTTCGCTCTTTCAGATCCTAGCGCGAAGGTCAAATGGAACGTCGCTCGCAGGCTGGGCTGGTACGGCTACGCGGAGAAAGTCGAAAAATTGCTGATGCCGCTCGATGACGCAGCTTTCCGCGAAGCTGCGCGCTCACTGGACCCGGACGAGATTCCGCAGTCGCAATGGCCACGCGTCGTCGGCGTGTACGAGCGAATGCACAAAGAAGCGTCCGACCCTTTCGAGCGACTGCGCGTCCTTCATGTTTTGCAGACGTTTGGTGGGACGAACATCGTCGAGAGAATGAAATCTGAGCTCGATGGGCTTGGACCGGACCAATTGAAGCCGGGGGACAATCAGGGACAAATTCGGTGGGCCCTCGATGAACTGCAGAAGTCTGATCCGAAATGGGTGAGCGAGTGGGCGATGCGGAAGGTCTTGGATAAGTCGATTTGGTTCGGGGCATCGCAAGGTCTCATCACCCAGATCTCCGACGAAGAGCGGGAAGCTCTTTACTCGCGCTTCAGGACCGAAGTCCTCGATCAGGCTGAGCAACAACGCGTTTCAAGAGTGTTGGTCTCGGTGATGGATTCGCCATTCGCAGCTCGCGTTTTCGCAACAGCTTGCGAGATTCGCGCAGGACTTTCCTACCCGCCAGTTCATGATCAAGCGAAATGGAATCTCTTTCGACAAGTTGAGGATCTACTTAGGCCTATAAGTCCGGCCGTGCTCCTCGAGGGCATCACTGAAAAACTCGAAAAAGAGCCGGAGCTCATTGAACTGGACATCCTGACGGATACCTTGCCCGCCACGAGTCTTACCAAACCCGATGTGCGGAGTTCTGTTTCCGACGACATGCGGCTTAAGTTGCGCGCCTACCTAAAGCGCGGCGCAAAGCTGGGTGCCGATACCGATGGATTGCCCGCAAGTACGAGAGCTCACCTTGCCCTACTGCTCGCGAATGTCGGGGAGCGGGAGGACCTTGAAGATATTCGCCGTCTGATCGAAGCCGACTCAGTGAGATTTGAAAAAGCTCAGGCGGCGCGGATGAAGGGCGACCAGTCGCAAGACTCAACGGGTTACGGCTTTCTCTATCTCGACGCGGTGACGATGGTGGATCCTGCCGAGGCGGATGGCGTCATTGTGGAGCTCATTCGTTCGCAACAATACGACCATGTGCTTTCACAACGACTTCCATTCCTGGCCCAAAGAAATAGAGTTCAACCGGGCTTCGGAACAAACCGAATGGACCTCAAGAAGATTTGGAAATCACGAGCTGGTGAGCTGGATGAGAGCTTCCTGGAAGAGCGTCGCAAGCGTTTTGCAGACGCGATCCGTGAACAAGTAGAACGAATCAAAACGGAGCGGGAAACCGCGCCGGACAAGCGCCGATTCGATTACCGGCTGATACTCCTAGGGGGTGCGCTTGCCGCACTCGACGGAAAACCGTCAGCGAAGCTGATCTTAGAATTGATGGAACTGCCGGGACGTTGGGACGGCTGGACCAGGGTGGGCGCGCTCGAAAGCCTGCTTTCTTG
>Ga0206866_1032_pt1 | contig 31424 bp, 25 predicted proteins | sample Alteio_BWOrgCont_40_FD_152626 | JGI IMG/M metagenome (GOLD analysis project Ga0206866, IMG submission 152626) | Enriched cells from forest soil in Barre Woods Harvard Forest LTER site, Petersham, Massachusetts, United States -... | ecosystem: Environmental > Terrestrial > Soil > Temperate forest >... | reverse complement strand
TATTTTATTAACCAATATTTCTAGGAGGTTTTATGAAAAACTTACATATTTTATTAGTCACAACGTTGTGCGCATCAGCGGTAAACTCAGAAGCTATGCTTTCAAGAGTTGCGCAAAGAACTGCACAAGGTTTAAAGGGTGCCAGTTCAAGGGTGGCTACACAATGTATGGCGGCACCTAGGGTTGCTGTACCTGTTCGTTATATGACGGAGCAGGGGTCTGGGAAACAACGTGAAAAGAAAGAAAATTACTCTTCTCGGGGCGAACGCATTAAAGATTGGGCATACCCCCTTTTAGGTGCACTAGCGATTTCGGGCATGGCGTTCTATTTTGAGATCTCGAATAGAAGACTACCGACTCCCGAGGAGAGAATAATGGGCTTAGTATGTCGTAGCGGTGTGCCATATGATGAAGCAAAATCATTTATTGATGCACAGATTCTGGAAGAAGCAAAGGCAAGGGCCGCTTATGAGGCTTATGTTGATGCACAGATTCTGAAAGAAGCAGCCGCAAAGGCGGCTAAAGAAGCAAAGAAAGCATAAATAGTATCTAAATTAAGGTGAGCGGGTTTTTAATAATTTAAAAAAACTGCTCACCTTAATTTTATTGCATGAGAAATTTTCAATCATTGCGTACAGACGTACGCGTTTTACATTTATGCGATTGCACATGAAATGGTGTATCGTCGATATTGCCTTGCACAACAACGGCAGGGAACTTAATCTCTTTATACGTGATCATCTCTGGTAATGGCTCTATAACAACATGGGATTTGTCCGAAAGGGCAAGTGTGATTTTTTTGTTGGTAATGCGATGAACCTTTACTCCTTGGGCTTCTAGCGCGTTTTTCATACCAAAAAACCGACTCCATTCTCTTTTTTCTAACGACCCTTGCCAATAAATTAAATATATCTCTTTTACTTTAATTTTTGTAACAAGCATCTCAATCGCTTGAAAAAGCATGGCACTTGGTTGCAAAAGAATGAGCGAATCTATGGTCGTTTTTCCACTTGTTTGAATCAGCTGCGGAGCAAACGTGTACTCAATCCACGATGCAGCCGAAATTCGCTGGCCAATAACACCAGGGTCAATGACTATCAACTTTTTTTTGTCATGAAGCAACGTCAACTGTCCGCGGTTACAGGGCATTGTTTGGATGCTATTGGTTTTTGTGTTGACTGTTTTTATATAAAGACACGATCCAACCAACAACAGGGTAAAGCAGGCAACGCTTTGTGCCGTATACTTAAACTTTTTAAAATGCAAAATAAGCATTGCCATACATGGAATAAAGATTAAAAAGCATAAGGATGGTTTTGCAAATCCAAACAACCATTTGTGGTTGTCCGATTGTATGAGGTACAGCCATGCCTGTGTGAACTTGTCCAGGCACGATGCAATGAGGCCATTGGGTATGTGCAGCAGTTCGGTGAAAAAAAATAGAGATGACAGGATCAAAAATAGGGTTAAAGCCGGCCCAAAAATAAGGTTGCCAATGGGAGAAAGTATAGACAATGGCAATCCCCACCAGAGTAAAATTGGCATAGCTAGTAGGGAAATAAAAAGTTGGAGTTTTAAAAAACGCAAAATCCAATTGATGATTTTGTGTAGTACAGCAATATTCATACCTATTATGGTACTGTTTTTTTATATATTATAAAACTCTTGTTTTTAAAACCACGGTTCCTTTACACTTAGTAATGGCAAGGCAACGCTTTATTTGTTCAAAGATAAATAAAGGAAAAACGAAATGTTAAAAAAAATATTGCAACACGGGTTTCCACAAAAGTTAAGAGATTATTGGCGCGATATGGCCCATTCCTCATGGACGAGAATATCTCGTGGCGCCGCTCAAAGATCTCGGATGTTTTCTTATCCCCATGGAAATGAAGGCCTTCGCAGGGATAAAGTTCAAGCGGGTCACAATCCTCAGGGTCATAAATCGCACAGAGATAGATAGGTTTTCTTCATCATGTATGTCAATGATAACATTCGCAGAGCTAGTTTTGGATCTCTGTCGATCTACTTTCTTACGCCGTCAGCATAATTATGTAATGATGCAAAAATTGGCTCATGAAAATTACACTTATTTCGTTCACAAAAAAAATTATGTTATGCTTATGGGAATATTCAAACTATTAACCATAATTAAATATGAAGGATGGTTATGCATAAGAATGCAAATAACATAGAACCTATGATTCCCAATAAAATAGACGTAGCTTTGGCAGAAAGCACAGGCAAACTTTTATCTGCTTATATGAAATCAACTAAAACACCTGCTCTGCAGTTTGTTGATAAGAAGCATGAAAAAATAGTATTGCCAAAGATGGCGCTGAAATTATTAGTGAGCATATTGAAAGAGATGGGGCAAGGTAACGCCGTTTCATTAATACCTATACATCAGGAGTTAACAACTCAGGAGGCTGCAACCTTGCTGAATGTTTCGCGACCTTATCTAGTGAATCTATTAAAAGAAGGAAAGATCCCTTTTCGCAAGGTTGGAACCAAACGCCGTATTTTAGCCAACGATGTAATTCGTTTTAAGAAATCCATTAATAAAAAGAGATATAAAGCACTTGAGGAGCTTACCAAACAAGCACAAGAGCTTCATATGGGGTATTAATGGATGAAGGAACTTATCGCGTTGTATGATGCTAATGTTTTGTATCCAGCCCCACTGCGTGATTTGTTAGTATATATGGCATTGGCTGACCTATACCAAGCAAAATGGACCGAGACCATTCATGACGAATGGATCAGAAATGTTTTAAAAAACCGCCCTGATTTAACGCGAGCACAGCTTGAGAGAACAAAGGGATTGATGGACAAAAATGTGCTGGATAGTTTAGTTTATGGGTATGAGCACTTAATCCCATCGCTCAAACTTCCAGATCCTAACGATCGCCACGTACTCGCTGCCGCAATTCATTCGAAGGCTTCGATTATTGTCACCTATAATTTGAAAGACTTTCCGGGAAAGGTGCTTGATAAATATGATATAGAAGCGCAACACCCAGATAATTTTTTAGTGCACATTATTGACACGTCTCCTGAAACAGCTTGTGCAGCTATCAAAAAACTACGAACAAATTTAAAGAAACCTCCGGCAAGTAAAGAAGAATATTTTTTAGTATTGAAACAACAGCGGCTTGCCAAAACTGTGAAAAAATTAAGCTACTTTCATTATTTATTATAGTCGAATTATCCGAAGAAAAGGTGATCTTTAAAGCGGGATTTTTTTATTGTTCTGCATATGGTATAGTGGGCTAAATAATTTTTGTCCCACTTTTTTTATTGGTAAAAATATGCATACACTCAAAAATTTTCTTGAACACAAAGCGTATCTTATGCGCGTTAATTCTTTACTCATGACAACTCAGGCAGGATCTGGTCACCCAACATCGGCACTATCGGCAGCAGACATCGTCGCTTGTTTATTTTTTCATACGATGAAGTACGATCCGCAAAATCCCAACAATCCAAATAATGATCGTTTTATTTTATCAAAAGGGCACGCGTCGCCTCTATTTTATGCTGCATGGAAAGAGGTGGGTGTTTTAACGCAAGAACAACTTATGACCTATCGTCAGTTTGGTTCAATTTTGGAAGGACATCCAACATTGCGTTTTGATCGAACCGAAGCGGCTACTGGATCATTGGGCATGGGGCTTTCAATTGGTGCAGGCATGGCAATCAGTGCCAACATAGATCACCGAGATTTTTATACCTATGTGTTGTTGGGCGATAGTGAAGTTGCCGAAGGTTCCGTTTGGGAAGCTGCTGAAATTGCCGCATATTATAAACTTAATAATCTTGTCGCTATTTTAGATTGTAATCGTTTGGGCCAAAGTACTGCAACTATGCATGAGCACCATGCGCATCGTTACGAAGCAAAATTTCAAGCATTTGGTTGGCACACGTTGGTCATTGACGGACATGATATGCAACAAGTTATGACGGCTTTGGACAAAGCCAAGCAATCGCACGATGCACCAACGATGATTATCGCCAAAACCTTCAAAGGATACGGTATTGATAGCGCCCAAGATAAAGAAGGCTTTCATGGTAAAGCGTTTAGCAAAAAAGAGTTAGATGAAATATTGCCCAGCATGGAAAAACGTTTTGCGCATGCAGCACATTTTGATACATCGACATTTACTTGGACGCCGACTATCCCTAAAGTTACAACACAAAATAGTGTTTGCAAGGAGATTGAGCTTGCCATACCTCATTACACCATGGGAGAACAAGTTGCTACGCGCAAAGCATACGGCCAAGCTTTACGCGCTGCAGGTGTTGCGTGTGAATCTGTGGTCTCTTTAGATGCTGAAGTCAAAAATTCTACGTACGCCGAAATATTTGAAGAAAAATTTCCAAAAAGATTTGTGCAATGTTTTATTGCAGAACAAAATATGGTAAGCATGGCGGTTGGGTTGAATCGTCGAGGCAAGATACCGTTTGTTTCAACTTTTGCGGCGTTTTTTACGCGTGCACATGATCAAATTCGTATGGCGGCAATAGGGTCAGCCTCTTTGCGTGTGTGTGGATCTCATGCAGGTATTTCCATTGGGCAAGATGGCCCGTCGCAAATGGCGTTGGAAGATATTGGCATGATGTTGACTATTCCTCATGCTGTGGTGTTGTATCCCAGCGATGCCGTAAGCACGTATAAACTTGTGCAAGAGATGGCAAATTATGACGAAGGAATAAGTTATTTGCGCACAACGCGTATGGCAACACCGGTAATATATGATGTTAATGAACAGTTCCCTATTGGCGGCTGCAAAATTGTGCGTCAAAGTTCACAAGACAAAGTGTGTATTATCGGCGCAGGTATCACCTTGCATCAAGCGCTTGATGCCTATATGCAGTTACAAGAATGCGGCATTGCCGTTACGGTGATTGATTTGTATTGCATACAACCTCTTGATAGTGTAACTATTATCAAAGCTGCTCATGCTGCTGGTGACAAACTGATCACGGTTGAAGATCATTACATCCAAGATGGGCTAGGGCAAGCTGTGGTATATGCGTTGCGCAATACGGCAATTATTATCGAGTGTTTGGCCGTCACTCAAGTGCCACAATCGGGTACACCTGAAGAGCTTATGGCGTGGGCCGGCATTGATGCAGCGGCGATTGTCAAAAAAGTAAAAGAAATGATCTGATTTTTTAACCCTTTTTTTTTCGGGAAAAATATGTCTACACTCAAAGATTTTCTTGAACACAAAGCGTACCTCATGCGTGTCAATTCGTTACTCATGACAACACAAGCGGGTTCAGGCAATCCAACATCAGCACTTTCAGCGGCAGAGCTAGTATCTTGTTTGTTTTTTCATACGATGCGCTATGATCCTAAAAATCCCAACAATCCAAATAATGATCGTTTTATTATGTCCAAACCACAAGCAACTGTTCTTGTGTATGCTGCGTGGAAAGAGGCTGGTGTTTTAACACAAGACCAACTTATGGGCTATCGTCAGTTTGATTCAGTCTTGGAGGCGCATCCGACACGGCGTTTTGATCGCAGTGAGCCAGCTACAGGATCAATTGGTGTAGGACTTTCAGTTGGTGCTGGTATGGCAATCAGCGCAAAAATGGATCATCGCGATTTTTATACCTATGTGATGTTTGGTGATAGTGAACTCGCCGAAGGATCTATGTGGGAAGCGGTTGAAATTGCTGCGTATTATAAGCTTAATAATTTGGTAGCTATTTTAGATTGTAATGGTTTGGGTAAAAGTACGGCCACTATGCATGGGCGCCATGCAGATCGTTACGAAGCAGAGTTTCAATCATTTGGTTGGCGCACCATAGTGATTGATGGACATGACATGCAGGAGGTTATGACCGCCTTGGACAAAGCCAAGCAACCGCACGAGGCGCCGACCGTCATCATAGCCAAAACATTCAAGGGTTATGGTGTTGAACGCGTTGAAAATAAAGAAGGTTTTCATGGCTTTGTTTTTAGTAAAAAAGAGTTAGAAACTATATTGCCTGAAATGGAAAGTCGTTTTGCTGCAGCGGCACATTTTGATGCGTCGACATTCAGTTGGGTGCCAACTATTCCTCAGGCTACAACGCAAAATAGTGTTTGTAATGAAGTTGAGCTTGCTGTGCCTCATTATAAAATGGGAGAACAAGTTGCCACAGGCAAAGCGTATGGCCAAGCTTTACGCGCTGCTGGTGTTGCATGTGCATCTGTAGTTGTTTTGGATGCAGAAGTCAAAAATGCTACGTATACAGAAATATTTGAAGAAAAATTTCCTGAAAGATTTATTCAATCTTTTGTCGCAGAGCAAAATATGGTGAGCATGGCTGTTGGATTGGAACGTCGAGGCAAAATACCATTTGCTGCAACTTTTGGGGCATTTCTTGTGCGTGCGCATGATCAAATTCGCATGGCAGCGGTAGGTTCGTCTACAATACGTGTGTGTGGATCTCATGCGGGTGTTTCAATTGGGCAAGATGGCCCGTCTCAAATGGGTTTGGAAGATATTGGCATGATGCGTGCCATTCCTGATTGCGTGGTATTGTATCCAAGTGATGCGATCAGTACCTACAGACTTGTGCAACAGATGGTAAACTATAATAAAGGAATAAGTTATTTACGCACGACGCTCATGACAACGCCAGTAATATATGATGTTAATGAACAGTTTCCTATCGGTGGCTGCAAAGTTGTGCGCCAAAGTCAACAAGACAAAGTATGCATTATCGGTGCCGGCGTCACGTTACATCAAGCGCTTGAAGCGTACGCGCAATTACAAGAATGCGGCATTGCTGTTACCGTTATTGATCTGTATTGCATACAACCTCTTGATGCAGTAACTATCATACAAGCTGCCAATGCTGCCGGTGACAAACTAATCACCGTGGAAGATCATTATCTTCAAGGTGGATTGGGCGAGGCGGTGGTGTATGCATTGCGCAATACAGCAATTATTATCCAATGCTTGGCTGTCACTCAGTTGCCCCGGTCGGGCTCGCCTGAAAGACTTATGGCGTGGGCGGAAATTGATGCAGCAGCGATTGTCAAAAAAGTAAAAGAAATGATCTGATTTTTTAACCCTTTTTTTTTCGGGAAAAATATGTCTACACTCAAAAATTTTCTTGAACACAAAGCGTACCTCATGCGTGTCAATTCGTTATTAATGACAACTGAAGCTGGATCCGGTTATCTAACATCAGCACTATCGGCAGCAGACATCGTTGCTTGTTTGTTTTTTCACACGATGCGCTATGACCCAAAAAATCCAAAAAATCCAGACAATGATCGCTTTATTTTATCAAAAGAGCATGCGGCTCCTATAGTTTATGCCGCATGGAAGGAAGCGGGCGTTTTAACGCAAGAACAACTTATGACGTATCGCCAATTTGATTCCATTTTGGGGGGAGATCACACGCTACGTTTTGATCGCACCGAGGTCGCGACCGGATCACTGGGCACGGGGCTTTCCATTGGTGCAGGCATGGCGATGAGCGCAAAAATGGATCATCGAGATTTTTATACCTATGTGATGGTTGGTGATAGTGAAGTTACCGAAGGGGCTATTTGGGAAGCGGCTGAAGTTGCTCCTTATTATAAGCTTAATAATCTTGTCGCTATTTTAGATGGTAATCGTTTGGGCAAAAGTACGGCAACCATGCATCAACACAATCTGCATCGTTATGAGCAAGAGTTTCAAGCATTTGGTTGGCATACCATAATGATTGATGGACACGACATGCAACAAGTGATGGCGGCTTTGGACAAAGCTCGGCAGCAGCAAGAGGCGCCGACCATTATTATAGCAAAAACGTTCAAGGGTTATGGCGTCGAGCAAGTGGAAGATAAAGAAGGGTGCCATGGTAAAGTTTTTACGAAAAAAGAGCTAGAAACTATACTGCCCAGCATGGAAAAACGTTTTGCTACTGCAGCACATTTTGATGTATCGACATTCGTTTGGGCGCCGACGATGCCGCGACCTTGCGCAAATAAAACTCCACAGAAGTTAGAAGAAAAAATTGAACTTGCAGTGCCGCATTATACCATGGGGCAAGAAGTTGCGCCATGCCAAGCCTATGGTGAGGCTTTACGGGCAGCGGGCGTTGCATGTGCGTCGGTAGTTGCGCTCGATGCGGAAGTCAAAAATAGTACTCGTACTGAAATATTTGAAGAAAAATTTCCTGAACGATTTATTCAATGTTTTGTTGCAGAACAAAATATGGTAAACATGGCAGTAGGACTTGACTGTCGAGGCAAAATACCTTTTGTTACAACCTTTGCGGCATTTTTTGCGCGTGCATATGATCAAGTTCGTATGGCAGCAGTCGGTCGGGCTAAGTTGCGTTTGTGTGGATCGTTCCCAGGAATATCAATGCACGGGGGTTCGGCTCATCAAATGGGGCTGGAAGATATCGGCATGATGCGTGCCATTCCTGATTGCGTGGTATTGTACCCAAGCGATGCGGTCAGCACTCATAAACTTGTACAAGAGATGGCAAACTACCATAAAGGAATAAGTTATATACGCACAACGGCCTTAACAATGCCAGTAATATACGATCTCAATGAACAGTTTCCTATTGGTGGCTGCAAGGTTGTGCATCAAAGTCAGCAAGACAAAGTGTGCATTATCGGCGCGGGCGTCACGTTACATCAAGCGTGCAAGGCGTACTCGCAATTACAAGAATGTGGCATTGCCGTTACGGTGATTGATCTGTATTGTGTACAACCACTTGATGCAGTAACTATCATAAAAGCTGCCAATGCAGCCGGTGACAAAGTGATCACCGTGGAAGATCATTACCTTCAAGGCGGATTGGGGCAGGCGGTGGTGTATGCATTGCGCAATACAGCAATTATGGTCGAGTGCTTGGCTGTTACGCAGTTGCCTCCATCGGGTGGCACGCCTGAACATCTTATGGCGTGGGCGGGAATTGATGCAGCTGCGATTGTAAAAAAAGTAAAAGAACTGATTTGATTATTCTCGTTGCTCATGCCAAACTGGACAAATTGTAAGTCAGACTTACAATTTGTCCAAAGTCCTATTTTTAACCTGGAGAACTATATGATTACAAAAACAACCACACTATATTTATTATTATTGTGTAGCGCATTACCAATGATGGCAAGTAAGCCGGCTGCATCTGCTGCTGCAAGTGCATCTGCATCAGCTTCGCCGTGTGATGAAGAAACAGCTTTAAAAAAGGCACTTACATCAGTTACAACGTTAAAATACGCTTATGGAGGAAATGGAGAAGACGCTTCAAATCTGTTAGACGTTTCAGAGTTGTTTCAAGAAGTTGAAGAAAAGGAAGAAGCCATTGTTACGGCGCACGTTAAAGCTGCACAATTTCCTGAAAATAAAAAACTACAAGAAGCCGTACGGAAAGCTTCGCGCGAACATACAACTTTGGGCGAAGAGGTTGGACGGGCTCGATTACCTATGAATTGTTGTAATCCATTGTCAGCAACAAATACTGTTGCCCGTTTATTGTTAAAAAACAGATTACTCACTCTTCAAGTAAAAAAATTACAACAAGAGTCGCAGCCAGGTTCTCAATAAACTTTCTGCAACTATTCACGTATAAATGCTCATCAATCTTCTGGTATCTGGACGGTCACACCGATACTGTTGTTCTTCGTGTTGCCAATGATTGATTTCGTCAATAATGGTCGGCAGTAACCGCATAAAGGCGTCAGAAGAAAAAGTAGTATGACACAACGCTCGTCCATTAATTTTTATTTTAATCTGGGCTAATTTTGCATCAGGCTCAAAACGACGGGAAGAAAGGAGCGGTATTTTAAGTTCCGTTTTCTTTTTTTTACCACCAACTATTTGCACGCGACACAAAAATTGCGGTGCAAGTATTTGTAACATGTCCATGCTGGAATATAGGGCATAGGTTTTTTTAAACATCGGATCTTGTATGTTGTGCATCGTTTTTTCTTGTACGGGGCAGGCCATTAAAATTAACTCTTCAATTTCTAAACTGTTTGTGGGTGTTTTCATGTCTACCAAGTGAAGCGCAATATTGCCACCATGACTATGGGTGATAAGGCGAATTTTTGGTGTAACGCCGTGTTTGTTTTTATAATATTGCCTTAGAGACAACAGTTGGTGATGCAATGCGGCAGAAGCATCCTTTCGTACTTGCTCGCTGAGTTTTCCTGACCAACCAAACGCATAGAAATGATCAAGTGGATAACGTTCCGGATCTGCCTGAATGATGGCATCTGCCAATTGGCGCAGATGGTACGTTTTGTCAAGTACGGTGATAGGATGCAATCCAGGCTTGCTGTACATGTAGGCACTAAAAATAGGGTTGGGCAATAGTCGAGTGCCGTGAATCCATATGGTGATGGTAGGTTGAACTTTTATTTCTGGGCAAACATCTATCTGATTGTTTACGCAATCAGTTGTTGTGGGCCTGACTGTTTGTTTACATTGTGCAGGTAACGCAATAGTGACTTTTTTTCGTTTCATGCGGTATGGCGGCAAACGAAGGCAGCCAGAAGTGGTCAATAGAATCCCTATTGCCCCGCAATAGAGTAGTATGGTTTTGTTGTGCATCATAACATCTCCTTTTTTTCAACCTCATTATTATTAGTTTTAGCTCATATGAGCAACAAAATGAAATTGAAAAAAAAAGGAGCAGCAAAATGCTTTTGGTAATGGGATATTGTGTGGAATAACGTAAATTTTATATGAGATATTTGTGAGAAAAAAGCTTCGGCAGGCATCACTTTTAAAATTTTTCAGCAAACAGAGAGGTGTGATTTTTACTTTTTTTTGACATTGCGTTGGCACCATCCCTGAAGAGAGCGACTTTTAGTCGCGAATCTTGAAGGGTTGCGTGCCATAAATAATCTTATTTTTATATTTTAAAAATCAAAGATAGGGCATGTTACACGGGGGGCATATCGGATAATTTGTAACGATTGCACTAACCCTTCGATTTTGCGGCCTAGCCGCTACTCTCAGGGATGGTGCAATGACAATTTAATGCCATATCCATAGGGCCTAAAAATCTTTGTTAAAATTTATAATGAATTAAATCTTGGCTTTATAACTACCCGCATCACGCGTCTTGTTTACTTTGAAGCGCTTCCCACTGCTCAATAGTATTGGCATGTTCTTCTTTAAGAGCGATAAGTTTGTCATTCATGGCATTAAATTCTGGTGTGCCATACGCGATGTCAGTAAAGGCATGTTCAGCTTGGTTGATATTGCTTTCTAATTTTTCTATTTTTGATTCAAGCTTTTTGATCTGCTTGCTTGTGTCCTGTTGTTTTTCGGTTTGTGGAGCATCGCTTGTTTTTGTTGGATTGTTTGCAGATTTTTTCTCTAGCTCATTACGTTGGGCCAAAGCTTCGTTATGCTTCTTTTGGTACAGATACGAATCGTAGTTACCAATGTAGTTATGAGTAGCTGTTGGTGTAAGTTCTACGATGCGTGTTGCCAAAGCGTTAATAAAATCATGGTCATGTGACACAAATAAGATAGTGCCTTTAAATGCTTTTAGCGCAGTAACCAATATCTCTTTTGAGGGGATATCAAGGTGATTGGTGGGCTCATCAAGAAGCAAAAGATTTGCATCTTGCAACAACACGCATACCATACCAACTCTGTTTTTTTCTCCGCCACTCAGTACGCCGACTTTTTTGTGTACATCGTCGTTGCTAAACAAGAATGAACCTAAAAACTGACGAATAGTACCTTCAGCTTTTTTAGCGACAGCGGTTGCGTTTTCAAGAACTGATTTTTTAACATCAAGAGACTTTGTTTGATCTTGTGCAAATATAGTTGCGGTAACATTATGGCCAAAAGTTATAGTACCTTCAGATGGTTTTAATGCACCGATAATAGTATTAAACAGGGTTGTTTTACCAACACCGTTAGGTGCAATGATAGCAACCTTGTCGCCGCGCTCTACTTGGAATGTAGCATGGCTAAATATTTGTTTGTCGCCAAAGCGTTGTCCGACATTTTCTACTTCTAGTACGATCCTGCCTGGTTGTTGGACCGGTGGAAAGTTGAAAATCATTGTCTTGGCTGATGGTGGTATTACAATACGTTCTATTTTGTCCACCGCTTTAATCATACTTTGTGCCATACGAGCTCGATTTGCTGATGCACGAAAACGTTCAATCGTTTCTTTTTTTTGCTTGAGTTCTTTTTGTTGTTGTACATAAGCGGCTTGCAGTGTTTCTAAATCGTGTGCTTTTTGAACAACATACTTGGAATAGTTTCCTTTATAAAAAGTAACATTACCACGTTCAACTTCTAAAATTTCGGTACACAACTTATCCAAAAAGTAACGTTCGTGACTTACGAGCATAAAACCAAATTTGGAATTTTTTAGAAAATAAAGAAACCAATCTTTTGCTACGATATCAAGGTGATTGGTAGGTTCGTCAAAAAGGTAAAAGTCCGCATTTTGGAGTAACAGTTTAGCCAATACTACGCGCATCTTCCAACCAACACTCAAGGTGCTTACTGGTTTTTGCATTTGCGCAACGGTAAAACCAAGGCCCAAAAGCATCTGCTGAGCTTGCGCAGAAATTCGCGCTGGGTTCATGTCAGCAACTTGCACCAATAGTTCAGAGTATTTGTCCAAATCAACGCTTTCATAATCTTCTGCTAACTGTTCGTCCATCGCATCGATTTGAGCTTGCATAGTTGCCAAATCAGCGCAGGCGGTTAATGTTTCGTCCAATATTGATTTGTCGGACTCTAGCACCACTTCTTGTGGCATATAGGCCACAACTTTTTTATTGGAAACAGAGACTGAACCTGAATCAAGCTGTTGTTGTTTGGCAATTGCTTTAAGGAGGGTAGACTTACCCGATCCATTACGGCCGACCAAACCAATGCGCTGATCTTGGTCAATAGTAAAGGAAACATCATCAAAAACGGTTTGTTCGCCGAACGAAAGGCAGATATTATTTGCTTGAATCATGGTTTATTTTATTCACTTTATGAAAAACCCCAGGTTAGTGGGGAAGGGATTTTACGTTTATTATGCGTTATTTGGACTATGTATTAATGTAAGAATAAGTCTAACAGAAAGGTATAAAAAAGAAAGGCGTCCCGCTCTCCCTGAGTGTCGAGTTTTGCTCGATGTATCGAAGGGGCGCGGGAAATCCTATTCCATTAATTTTTTATTAGTTTATTTTTTTGACTCCCGCTTGACCCTTCGATACTTTTTGCTTCGCAAAAAATTCTTCGATACACGCTTGCGCGCACTCAGAACTAGCAGATCCATTCGAAGAATTTTCTGCATCCTGAGTAGCCCGGTAGGGCATATCGAATGGATCAGGGAGAGCGGGGAAGTAAAAAATCTTTAATTTGTCTTTGGGCCTGATTTGATCAGTAAATATAAAGCTGTTACACCCACAGCGGTACCGAAGCATATTTGAGTTCCTGAATACCCAAAATAGGTAGGTTGCGCAGCTCGCAGTCTTGGTAGTCGTGACGACGCCCCATTGGAATTCGAATTTGAATCTGAGTCAGAATTTGTAGAGGGGCTGTCCGAGGTATCTGGTCGAAGAGGATTGGTGTATGCAATAGGAACCGGATGAGAGGGGCTGGCTGAGGCATCTGACGGACAAGAATGATAGTACCCCGAGGCAGAGGGGCTGCGTGCGGTATCTCGCCCAGGAGAATTGCTAGGTTTTTTAGGAGAAGTAGGTGACCAGTCCAGTCTTGGTGATGCATCATTGTAACGTCGACCATCACCTTGTTCTTCTGCTAAAAGCCTACCTCCGGATGGAGAGTGGCTGCCTGAGGCACTTGACCGAGGAGAATGATGGCGCGCGACTATAAATTCGGGAGAGGGTGGGCGCATGCCCATTGGTTGAGTAGATTGCGCCGATGCCGCGTGCATAGTAACTTGCTCCGCTGATAGCTGAAGAGATTGTGCTGCTGCTACGTGCATAGCAACTTGTTGCGCCGATAATGGCGAAAGTTGCCTGGCAGCAGGAGGGCATGAAGATGTTGCAGTTTGCTGCGACGATGATGCGGATAGTTCTGAGGTGTGGGCATTGCGAGGGTGAAAAACTTTCGCCATTTTTCCTGCTGACGGATTTTCTGGTGGGGGTGTAGCGTGTGGGTTGACCATAATATATGATTGGTCAACATTAGGTTGCTGATCGGCTGAAGCATGGTTGGGTGAAGGGGGTGATCCTGGGCTATTTGATATACGATACTCACCGGTTTGCAAATTAACATCGGCATGCTCACCCGGTTGCAGAACAAGGCGAATTGGTAATTTTGGCTTGCGTTTTGCGCAAGATGAGCTTGAGGCGGACGCTCCGGCGCCACCGCTTTCTTTTTGTTCTGATCCCTCCAGTGAAAAGTTGATACCAATTAACGTGATTAACAATGCATTTTTTATATTCATCGGTTAATTCCTTATGTATGGTTTGAACATTTTCAACTATAGAGTATTTCAACTACTTAGCATATGCATTCTAATACTATAAAATGCAATTGTTAAGCGGCAATACTTTTGTTGTACGAGACGAAAACATTGACAGAATCCTCAAATTATTGAACAATAGCGCATGTCAGTGCATATAAAACTAAAAAACATCACCTTCATATTCTTAAGGAGAATATATGAGAAGAATATTGTTGCTCAGCATATTGCTTTGTTCTACTGCGCTACTACAGGGCCTGAGAATAAAAACAACAGTCAGCGAAGCTATACGGCATCACGAAGTACAAAAAGCTAAATCAGCAAGAAAAGTATTTGGTAAAGAATCAAATATTGTGCGTAAAGAGCGTGAAAAAACAGAATGGCGCGATCAATGGACAGCTCTTAAGGCTGTACAAAGAGTAAAACATGCACGCAGAGAAAGAGGGGGAAGCTGCAAGCTGATAGAACCAAAGAAGCGCAATGAAGCTGTCGTGCCTCATACATTCACTAATAAAAATCGCTCTATAGCTCCAAAAAAGGCACAACCAACAGAAGATAAGCCAAAACAACACGGGCCAGGCTTTCCACCGCCAAATCAATATGGTGCTGCAGCTGCAAGCTCATCGCCATTTCCACCTCCATCTCAATATGCTGCAGCGGCTTCAAGCTCGTCGCCTTTCCCACCTCCAGCTCCACAACAACAAAGCTATATTGACTATGTCCATACACTTAACCATCCGCACTACGGTGCTATTTACGAACCGAAACGAGTTTATGGATTTCCGCCATCAGGCCCTAGCCACCAATACGTGTATCTTACAACTGAGAACGGAAGAGCTTTTTATACGAGATAGGCTAAATTCTACCACCTAAAATTTACGCGCGCATGAGAAATAAAACTTCTCATGCGCGTATTTTTGCATATTTTTTTAGTATTTTACGCGATGTTGTTCTATACTCGTGAGCAGTTTTTATCACACACTATAAGGAGAAATTTATGAGAAAAATATTATTGTTAAGCGCATTGCTTTGCTCAACGGCCTTACTACAAGACGCAAGAGGCATGCAATCAACGGGTAAGCACAAAACAACAAAAGAAATAGATAAACTAATACAACACGAGCTAGAAGCGATTGCGTGGCGAGAGATGAATTTGCGCTATTTAGAAGAAAAATATAACGTAAAGTTTAGACCAAAAGCAAAAAATCCACGTAGAGATAGAGGGGACAGCTGCAAGCCGCTAGAACCAAAAAAGCGAGATGAAGAGGTTCTGGTTTTTACCTATTCTAAAAAAAATCGCTCTATAGCTCCACGTAAAAAAGTGCAACCAGCAGAGACGCCAAATTTTCCACCGCCAGCTCCAGTTGCTGCATCTTCAGCTTCACGACCAAAACAAGAGTATGATGCATATGTCTTTGTACGCAAAAATGAGTCCGGAGTTGGTCTTTACGAACTCAGAAAGCTTTTTGGATTTTTGCCATCACAGTCTTTTCAATATAAACTGTTTGGAAGAGATCCTCGATCAGGAAATAAGCAATATACAAGAGAGTAGATAAATCCACTACTTAAAATTTGTACGCGCATGAGAAAAAATAAAACTTCTCATGCGCGTATTTATTTACACGTTTTTTTAGTGTTTTACGCAATGTTGCTTTATACTCATAAGCAATTTTATCACACAACATAAGGAAGTTATGAAGCTTGCGCAACAAACAATCGAACAACAATCTACGCGCGTTACGCCACAGCTGCACCACACGCATATCACGTGGGTGGAGATTGACAAGCTCGCGTTGGAACATAACGTGCAGCAATACAAATCAATTGCGCAAAACGCGTTACTTGCGCCAGTAATAAAAAGCAATGCATATGGTCACGGCATAGAAGCAGTTGCTCGAATTTTAGATCTGCATGCATCAGTTGATTTTTTGTGTGTGGTAAGTTTGTCAGAAGCTGTGCGATTAAGATTGATTGCGATAAAAAAACCTATAGTTGTTTTGAGTATCATTGATGACGAACTGCATAAAGCTGCGCTGCATGATGTTGCGCTTGTTGTGTACGATATGCACACCGCGTATGCGATTAATCAAGCGGGAAAAAAACTACATAAAAAAATTTCAGTGCATGTCAAAGTAGACACGGGATTATCGCGTCTTGGACTGTTACCAGATGATGTGATTGATTTTGTCAAATTACTTCGCGCACTTCCATTTATCACCATACAAGGAATTTTTACACACTTTTCAAATTCAGAAAGCAGCAACCAAACACACACCAACAACCAAATTGCACGTTTTACGCATGTGCTTGATCAACTCAGTGCATTAGACATAGACATTCCTCTGCGTCATGCATCTTGTTCTGCAGCAATTACTGCAAACATCGGCAGCCATTTTACTATGGTGCGCGCTGGTATTGGCATCTATGGCTTGTGGCCTTCGCAAGCAAATAAACAGATGACCACAAAACATTATCCAGCATTTTTCTTACGACCGGTTTTGACATGGAAAACAACTATCATGCAAATCAAAGAAGTTCCAGCAGGTAGTCACGTTGGTTATGATTTGACGCATACCACAACAAAAGTAACGCGCATCGCAACATTGCCGGTAGGCTATTGGGATGGTTACGAAAGAAGACTTTCAAATAAAGGCTGTGTGGTTATTAATAATCAATCAGCGCCTATTGTTGGCAGAATTGCCATGAATCTTATGATGGTTGATGTAACAGATATTCATGCATCGGTGGGCGACCATGTGACGTTACTTGGTAACGCATCAGGAGTCACTGCAGACGATTGGGCAGCGCTGTGTCAAACTATTAACTATCAAATTGTCACGAGCATTAATCCGCTATTGCCACGCATTATTATTTGAACTTGCTTTTCAGATTATTTACATAGTAGTCTGAACATTGTTAATTCATTGGTTTTAATAAACTAACCCTATAGGAGAAACAATGAAAAAAAGCTTTCTTCGATCTGTTCATCTGCTTTGGATAAGTATAATGGCGCATTCGTTAACTATGGCAAGTTGGGTTTCTCATTTTGAACTGCTACAAGAAAGACAGGCAAAAGAAAAAATTGAACAGGCACGCACCGACTATTTTGCTTCTATAGATAAGCTAGAAAAAGAGTTGCCAGCTATGATGGAAGATACCAAACGAAAAAGAATTAAATATGAAGAATGCTTTCACGCGCTTGAACCATATCGGCAAAAAAAGTACGCCCCGGAGTTACATGCAATTATAGCGATGCACCACGAATGTGACAAAGAATTTTATCACCCAAATCATCAAGCTGATGTTGATTTTGCCCGAAAATTAATGGAACAATGTAACCCTTCCCCGCAAGCAAACGGTCCAGCCGCGCAATCGAGTGCATCCGCAGCTGCTTCGCCTAAAGAAGATGAATTTAGCGTGCGTCGCAGCCAACCTATGCCAATAAGACCTGCAGCGATATGTTGCGATGCTGCTGCCTTGTCTAAAGATGATAGGCAACTATATGATACTGATTCCAGCACACCGCCCAGCCAACCTGGCCGAGCAACTCCTTACTATGAGTGGCAACCAGGACAAGTAATTCGTTCAGCGCTAAATTCCCCTGGTCCCTTTGCGCAGCCCTTTCGAACTGACACGCCTATTCAAGGAGGTTCTTTGGCATCTCCCCTCGTACCTTTTCTGGTAACGCATAGTTCTGCACTTTCTCAAGCAAACGACCCAGCAGTGCAGGCGAGTGCGGCAGCAGCATTGCCTCCAGATGACACACAAGAAGTCAGTCGACCTCGTAGTCAACCTATGCCAATACGTCCGGCAGCACTATTTTGCGCAGCAGCACCTTTATCTAACGATGATAGGCAATTGTATGATGATGATTTTAGCCCACCCAGAAAAACACTTGTAATACCCAGTTCGCCTCGCATCAAACCAAGAGGGAAGTTCGTTCGGCCTGGCACTGCACCCCTGTCAAACTCTTTTGTGCCACCTGCCATGTTAACACCGTTGGAGATTTATGTAAGAGCACATCAACCAGAACCAATAAGTTCACGCGCTTACGTTGCTCCTTCATTATCAAGACAACCATTAAAAAGATCTCAAACTACAGACTCACTAAATATTTTAGCGCAACTTTAGTGTAACAACAGAAAGCAAACACAGGATAAGTGAGATAATGCCAAAGCGAACGGTAATTTTCGATTCGGGCCAACCAAGCAGTTCAAAGTGATGATGAATGGGCGCCATGCGAAACATGCGACGTCCTAAATATTTGTACGAAAATACTTGTAGTATCACCGATACTGTTTCCAGCATGAACAATCCGCCAGCGAGTGGCAACAAAAGTTCTTGTTTTGCCTCCATTGCCATCAGTGCAAGACCAGCTCCAAGCGCAAGTGAACCAACATCCCCCATAAAAATTTGTGCTGGATATGCGTTGTACCATAAAAAACCTAATGACGCGCCTACTAATATAGAACCCATCACTGCCATTTCGGCAGAACCTGTAAAGGGGATTTGCAAATAATGGGCCAGCCCAAAATGTCCTGCTATATAACTCAACAAAGCAAATAGAGCGAAGTTAGGCATGAGCGATCCAATGGCGAGTCCATCAAGTCCGTCGGTCAAGTTAACTGCATTACTGGTGCCCACGAGAATAAAGATGACCCAAGGGATGAACAGTAATCCAATATCTGGTTGAAAATTTTTAAAAAAAGGAAACGATACTGTTGTATCCACCACACCTGTCATTATCAATAACAGGGCAGTTACACCAGCTACTAAACATTGGAGAATAAATTTCGATCGAGCAGAAATACCCTTTCTGCTTTTAATCTTTGTCCAATCGTCCCAAAAGCCAATAAGGCCAAAACCCAAAAGGCAAAAAAGAAAAATCCAAATGCGCGCATCAGTAAGATCGCACCACAACAGCGTATTGATAAAAACAACCATTAAGATAAATATGCCTCCCATGGTTGGCATATCATCTTTTGCCTTATGATTTTCAGGTGTAAATTGTCTGGATTTTGATCGAAACAAAATTTTCGATTTGGCAATAAACCAATTGCCTAAAATAAACGAAAGTACGAGCGAACTGAGCAACGAAACGATTGCTCGAACGGTTACATAATGAACAACGTTAAAAAGGTGCGAAAATTGCATCAGATGCAATGATAGATGATATAGCATATTGTAAAAAGTCTCAGTTAAAATTAAAAAAATAAATGGTTTAAAATTGAATCTGTGTACATGATAACTCATATGATTTTTAAATCAACGTCACCCCCCCCCATTTGACTATAAAAACCTTTGATTTACAATAGAAAGTAACAATGCATAGTTAAGTGACCTTAACCAAAGCATAACAGTTGACATCAAGCACACTCAATTAGCTCCAATTGCACAGGCGCAATAATACAAAAAATATTTTTAAAAATATTTTATTGTCATCCTGAACGCATTCTTAGAGTGTATCTAAGAAATGCTCATGAAAAACAATTATTAGAACCCCTTACATATGGGAGGCATTCACATGAAATGTCACAAAACAATAAAGCAAAGTTGGGCAAATAGTTTATTAATCGTAGGCGTTTTAGCTGTTGGCGTAGCACACCAAGCAGATGGTAGAGCAGATGTTACTGCAAACCAAGTAAGTATGTTAGTAACATACCAAGCACAAGGCAAAACACAGGGCAAAAAAGTACAGAGAAAAAAAGAAGACAATACGCCCGAAAATATTCTGGTCAAAGCAGAAAGACTCGGGACGGAGCATTCAGAAGCTAAGCAAAGAATTTGTAACTACATAAAACAATCGATAAATTCGTTGCATAATTTCTTAGATAAAAACAATAAAGAGTCGGCTAAACGCCATTTTGGCTATATGCGTCAAGATTTAGCAACTCTTGATAATGTAATCAAATCGTTAGAGGAACATCTTGCACACGAAGATATTCAACTTCTTCATGCAGATTTGGTTGCTCTTCAAAAAGAGCTCGTTCACCTAGTGCAAGTTTTAGAAGATCACATACATTTGCCTGTCATATTTTTAGGACCTAAAATAGGTTGCTTTAAGTATCTTTTGCCGAGTGATGTTAACAAAAAAGGCATCATTGAACTTGGTTCATGTATATCACACCGTAAAAAGTGTTAAATTAATAAGCCCTTCTTAATATTCCACCCGACTTGTGTTCGGATTGGGGGAAATGGTTATACCGGGCATATAAGCCCAGTATTTTAAGGTTACTTGATCTATTGTTAATTTTCTAGAACTAAAAAAACATTACTACAAAATTTGTAGTAATAAGAGTTAAGGGCCTAAGGTATTTCACCTTGGGCCCTTTAATACTATGACAAACCTCTTGCGGGTAACCTGGTATTTAAGTACACTTAAAAAGCTAAAATATCTTATTTTACCCAGTTTTTTCAAAGTGTAACCTGAAAAATATGCATAATAATTCTTCGTATGATTTTGATGTTATTGTCGTAGGTGGCGGGCATGCCGGCATAGAAGCCGCACACGCTGCAGCCAAAATGGGCTCAAAAACCCTTATGATCACCATAAATTTGGACAATATTGGCCTTATGCCGTGCAACCCTGCTGTGGGTGGCGTAGGAAAAGGCCACATCGTATACGAATTGAGTGCTCTTGGTGGATTAATGCCAAAGCTGTGCACAAAAACATATCTGCAAGCTCGCATGCTCAACACCAAAAAAGGCCCCGCGGTACAAGGGCTACGCTTACAAATAGACAAATATGCTTATAATAAGTTGAGCAAAGAAGTACTGGAGCATCTGCCAAATCTGACGCTACGCATGGGCATGGTGGAAGAAATCTTGATCGATGATCGCAATAATATCAGCGGCATCAAAACTCGTGATGGCGCACAGTATTTAGCACCAACCTTGATTATCACCACCGGCACATTCCTTAACGGCAAAGTTCATATTGGCGCTACAAACTATACCGCTGGTCGTCAAGGGGAAGAAGCTGCCATAACATTGTCATTCTTTTTGCAAAAAATGGGCATACAGATGGGCAGACTCAAAACAGGAACACCTCCTCGTCTATTGCGCTCCAGTATCGATTTTTCCAAAATGGAACAACAGGCGCCTGATAATTTGAACTATTTATTTGAATTTTATCCCCATACATCAGTAGAAACGCGCCCATGCTTTATTACCTACACCAATGAAAAAACGCATGCGATTATAAAACGTAACTTACACTTGTCGGCCATGTATAGTGGCAACATTCAGGGAATCGGCCCACGATATTGTCCTTCGATTGAAGACAAGGTTGCACGATTTGCCGATAAAAATTCTCATCACGTGTTTGTGGAACCAGAAGGTGCATCAACTGAAGAGATTTACCCCAACGGACTTTCTACCTCTTTGCCCTTTGACGTGCAGCTAGAGTATATTCGCTCGATAGTAGGATTTGAACAAGCGGTTATTTCCCGTCCTGGGTATGCAGTGGAATACGATTTTGTGATGCCAAACCAGTTGCGCCCGACTCTAGAAGTAAAAACAGTAGGTGGACTTTATTTGGCTGGCCAAATTAATGGTACCACCGGATATGAAGAAGCTGCTGGCCAAGGAATTGTTGCCGGCATCAACGCGCATTTGAAGGTAACCAAACAAGAGCCGTTTATTTTAGATCGTAACGAAAGTTATATTGGCGTCATGATCGATGATCTTATTACGTTTGGTGTAGATGAACCATATCGCATGTTTACCTCCCGGGCAGAACGTCGCTTGTTGTTACGACAAGATAACGCATTTTTACGATTGACCGATCGCGCATACAAGCTTGGACTCATCGAAGAACAACTGTACAAAGATTTTAGACAAGAAAAAAATTTAGTAGAACAAACACTATCCGATTTGCGTGCTGGAAATACCAACACGCAATTATTGAAACTGTTTGGTGAATTTGAATGCGACATTCCTGCAATACGACAATCTACCAAGCAAGAACTCTCCGATCGCAGTGTGCAAACTATTTATGCCAACGTTAAATACGAGCCGTACATAAAACGGGAAGAAAAAGAGGTTGAAAAAGCAAAAGCTCAACAACACCTAATTATTCCTGCGTTATTTGACTACGCTCAGATGCCTGGATTGTCCAAAGAGCTGCAACAAAAGCTCACCAAACATCAACCAGCAACGATTGCGCAAGCTGGTTTGATCCCCGGCATTACCCCGGCGGCTTTGAGTTTGCTGATATTTAGAATCAAGCAAAGATAAAAACAGCCTCGTTCTCACGCTTTTATTCCCCTATTTACACTATTTTTTGCATATAATTGCAATTTGGCAATTCAATCTGCTATACTCAAAATATGAGAGAGGCATTAAACAAAGTTAAAAAAAGGAGTGGCGAATGAAGCATATTTGGCAAATAACCCTTTTGTTAAGCATTATAGTAAGTAATGTGACGCTCTTTGCTGCCCAAGATCCGGACAAACCACATGCGCGCACCGGCGCGCAAGCTGAGCAAGCGGAGCCAGCGTCCAAAAGACAAAGAACCGAGGCCGAATCACCCTCGTTATCATTAGCTTCTGAGGTCGCCATGCACGAAGTTCCTGCGTCTGCAGCCGTATCGACCGACGAGCAAAAAAAAGAGTTCTGGGAGGCCATAGCCTGCGATAACGTCGAAAAAGTGATTGCGCATCTTAATCAATTTCCACAGGATATTCAAATACGCGTTGAAGATGAGTTTTCAACGCCGCTCATGTATGCAATCACAAAAAATAGCTTTGAATCATTTGTTGAAATACTCAAGAGAACTACCGCAGAAAACATTAATGTATATGGTGATGGTAATGTGGTTAAGGATTCTGATGAGTATCTCACCGATTGGACCGCCCTGATGTATGCTGCCAAAAATAAAAACTCACAATTTGTAACAAAATTGTTAGGGCGAGGCGCAAGATTAGATATTCATGACGATGAAGGCAACACGCCTTTCAATGTAGCGATGAGACATTCTACCCTTGAAGTACTCAAAATCCTATTAGAGCATGATAAAGATGATAATATTAGCGATTACCATATTTTAGAAGATTTTATTAATGATCTGCCGCACTGCTACTACAACGACAATTCGAAGTGGTACTTTCAATTAAAACCACAACAAAAGAAAATTTTGCAGCTATTGTTAGAGAATGGCGCTCCGGTTAATAAGCAGGACGAGGATGAATGGACGCCATTAATGCTGGCAGCAAGTTGGGGCATGTATGACGTGGTCGTAGTTCTTGTCCAAGGAGGTGCAAACTTAATGCTCACAAATGATGAGGGTGAGCGAGCTATTGATATAGCAAAGGATTGCATGGAAGATAAGATTGATGAAGGAACGAAGATTATGGAAGAAAAGGAAAAGGCTGCGCAACAAGAAAGATGGCAATATATAAGTAATTCTGTATTTTGGTACAAAAAAATAATTCAATTTCTAGAAAACCCTCTCATGAATGAATGTCGGATAAAGGCTCAACGTCGCCTAGCAAAACGCCACCAATTTCCCGACGTCCTAGCCGATATAGTAGGGCAATATTTAGCCGGATCTGATAAACCTGACCAAGGCATGCTTAATGATATAAAACATTATATACGGTCTGACAACCAACAAAAACTTATTGAAATATTAAATAATCGTCCATCTATGCTTGCAGTCACCGATGAAGTTGGTGATACTCCTTTATCGTTTGCTATCAAATGGGAAAAGCCGATAGCAGTCGAAACTATTTTGGGCATATTTGATAATCGAGTGGCCAATCTCGATGGAAAAATAAAAGAATTACAAGATTTTAGCGATTCATTACGTGATATAAAAGAGAATGAAACAAACAATGATCAGTTAGATGCCATTGAAAAGCAGCTTACATTAAAAAATAAAAAGTTAGCAGAAGGGGCTATTGATACTATTTTTATTTATCGTGCAGCTGCACGAGGAAAAGCAGCGCTCATACAACTTGACACGGAAATAAACAATAAATTAATCCAAAAGCATACGGAAGATATTAGAAATTTTAATATTGAAAAAGAAGAACTTTTAAAAGAACACAACACACAATTTGAGCATGCACTTGCAATAGCGCGAGCTTTGAATAATCAAGAAGTTCAATCCCCTGCTAACCAAGAAATTATTGAACTCCTGTACAGTCGTTTATATCCCGAAGTACCCAGCGCGTCATTAGCACCAGCATCCGCAAGCGTTCTGCCATTAAATATGTTGCCACTGGAATTTATACAACAACTTAAACTGCATACAAAAGCTGCAATAGAAAACGTGGGATTGCATCTCAAAGACCATCCAGAAGATCTGAATGGCGTTGACAGATTTGGCAATACACCGCTTATGATGGCAGCAGAAGGAGAAGATGAAATCTTAATTGCGACACTTCTTGAATTAGGTGCTAATAGAACGCTACGTAATAATGGAGGAGAATCAGCTTTTGACTTAGTTGACCAAAGGGCTGCACCGGAAGCAAACGAGGCAAGAAAGCAGCTCCTTGAGCGTTTAAAAAATATGTTGCGTTAGAGGATGACGTGGTGGTTTAATGATCATACGGACGAATTACATTGTCATTACCTCTGAATAATAAGTCCAGAGGCAACTTGCTATATACAGAAATTTATTTTTTAAGTTCTTCAATTTCTTCGATACTCAATCCCGTTTTTTTAGCTATGGTTGCAACATCGAGCACATCCAGAAGCCCCTTGGCTATTTCAACGGCCTTTTTTTGTTCACCTTCCAACGAGCCTTCCAGTTTCCCTTCCAGCCTACCTTTTTCCATGCCCTCTTCGCGTGCGGTTTCAATTTGGCTGAATCTTTCTCGTATTAAATCTATACTTCGTTCATACACGTCAAGTTCTTGAGTTGTCCAATTTCCTCGTTCAAGAATATTAAAGGCTTCTTGCATTGCCTGTGGTTTTTTTAGCTGAGTAGGAATTGCATGTAAATTTTCTGCATTTTTAAAAAAATAAACCCATTTATCGAAATCACTTGTTAATTCATCAAGTTTTTTATCAAATTTTTTGAGCTCTATAAAGTGATATTCTTGAGCGTTAAGAGTGCGTTCACCTGTTTCTAAATTAACAATGCTATGATGGCTTAAATAATGAGGACTTTTAAAAATTTTATAATTTAAGATACCAACAAAAATAACCGGAATTATGGTAATGAATCTGTTCGCTCGCTGTAATTGGCGGGAAATTGCTGTAGCTACATAATATTGACATCGTTGTGCAAAATCTTTTTGATTGATAACCTGCATTTCGAGTATGTAGTTTATCTTTTTTTGGTCAGTACAACGAACATCAACTATAGAAGATTTTCCTGTAATAACGTCGGGCTGATTATGAGGGTCATTAATAGTAACAGTAGTAATCTTCTGGCCCTCAGGACGATTCAGGGTATTGTTGAGAAAATTAATTAGAATGTCGGTATGCTCTTTATTGCTAAACAATTTTTTAAAAGCTATATCGCTTTTAGGGTCTAAAAAAATCATCTTATTCCTTTAAATTACGGTAATTGAAGTTGTAGGCAGATTCATTACTCTATTTCTAGTGTACCATCACTCCGCTCTTCAAAAGTTATACAAAATTAATCATAACTTGATTAAATGTACTTTTGATCTAAAGTTACCACACTTTAGTTTTAATTTCTTGTAGATGCAGATTGCTCTGCTATTTTACCCCCGCGGCGCACTAATGCACCACTAGATAAAACTCTCCAAGCCCAACGTTCTTTTATTTGAACGCGGCCCGAGCTGGGCACTAACAAAGAAGTATCTTTGTTTTCTTTTTGTAGATTCCGCAGAATCATCCTGAATTCATTTAATAATCATCAGAGAACAGAGCAAAATGACTTATTTTGATCTCGTCGCTTTGCTAATACTTTTTTCTATGATTATCAATCATACTCATTTTCATATAGTATAATAAAATTTATATAATATCAATCGAGCAGTTAACAACCCTACGCTGTACAAGCGAAAATAGTCGTTGCAAGTATGACTATCTGCTGATCTTACTTTGATTTTTTGCTAAACTCTCTTAAAACATCGTAAGCCCCTGGTCGATTATCATTCAGAAAACATACGCTACCGCTACTCAAACAAGCATTATCAAGCAATTTTTGCGTCTCTCGCGCTTGTTGGAAGGCATCACCCCCAACAGAATAAGATTTTTTAAGCCTTTCAACGCTATTATACTTATAGTCTTTATCAACAGGATCAGTATCAGTTATCCCTTTCTCTTGACTGAGATCACTTTTTTGAATCGTAATTTCGTCTTTAATTGGTTTTTCAGCATCAGCCCCAGCCGCACATAATACCCGGATCACTTCTACATTTCCATAAGCGATTGCGTCATGAAGCGGCGTGCGATAGATCCGTACAGGCTCACCATTGACCGTATGCGAACTTACAAGCCGGTAGCGATCGAAATCGCCTGAACCTTTTTCGTGTTCTATTTTTTTTCTCATAAACCAGGATGCATTGGTACGCGCTAAATGAAGATAATCGCTTCGGCCCCATTTTTTTGTAATTTTATACACCGCATCGCCTCCCATTTTAGATGCCGCACTACACAATGCGCTGCAGCAGGACATTCTCCCTTCTTTTTCAGAACCGTTTGTCGTTACCGATTTTCTTCCTTCTTTTCCAGAGCCTTTTGTTGTTAAGGAAAAACAAAGAGGCAACAACAATCCGATGATAAAAATGCGTAGTTTCATGCGAAACCTTTATGTTAAAATGAGCATACAGCTCTTGTTTAAAAAAACGTCAATCTAAGATGATTATTATATCGAAATTGGAGCTGATAGTAAATTTATTACGGCGCATAAAAAGAGCGATTTAAACAGTTCATGGCGCCAGAAAGTCATCTGGACGCCATGAGTTACATAACAAATATTTTAGATGATTCTTCACCCTAAATGATCATATAAAGCTTCTTTGATTTCTACCGCATTACGATAACACAATTTTAAATAGTCATGTTTTTGAACGTCGTCCGCGATCATAAAAAGAAGCGTCGGCAGGAATAATGATACGCATGCAATATCACACGCTTTACGCATCCCCCCACTTGCATAATGTGCCATTATTGACGAAACAAGTCCCGAAATAGCGCATAAGAGAAAAGCTCTATCAAAGGGTAAACCGTTTGGTACGTATACCGATTTTATACCAATACTATAATTATAACCAATCAACTCTTCTCGACGCAACTGGATCACTTCTTGTGCCACATCAAAATATTTTGCCTTAGCTGTGACATCATATTTTTTTTCAGACAATAAAGATTTTACCGTAGCTATGTCAATTGCACGGATAGCGCCTGATAACGCATCGGCCAATACGATCTGCACAGAAAACAAAGATAAAATCATGAATATTTTTTTCATTGTTGTGCGTCTTTCGTTGATAACAAACTATTTTTTTTGTTCTTTTGCATCTTGCTCTCTTGTATCTTCTTCTGGATTTTCGGAAAACATATATTTAACACCCTTATAAAGGCCATAACATACTCCGCCCGCTAATATATATGGCGCTGCTTTTAAGCCTATAACCCATTTTCCAGCCACAACTAAACCTTTGCCAACTGGGACTAATATTGTTTTTGCAGCAGTCGTACCCGCACCTTTTGCGACAGCTGCTTTCACGCCTGCCGCAGTTACACCCTTTGCACTAGCAGCCGCTGCAGTCACTACTGCTGTACCAACCACCACTTCGACGGTAGTTGGGCCCTCAGAAGCTTTGGTGCTCGTTGAGGGTAATTCTTTTTTTTGTTCTGAAAGTTGCTGGGTTTGTGGCTGAGTTTGAACTTGAGCTTGTTGCTGAACTTGAGCTTGAGCCTTTTCAGTATTGGTTGTCTGGGAGGCATCAGCACCTACTGAAGACATTCCCAATTTTTCTTTTATTTTTTCTTTTGTTTCCTCCGGAATTGCTTTATATGTTGCGACACCCCCACCTATTATTCCTGTAGTATAAAAAACGGCTGAGGCTTTGGCGTTGTATGAATCGTAAGGAGCTCTGTCTGCCGTAGCTTGCAAATTTTGATTACTCAATTTAAGGTTTTTAAGTTCTAACGCCTTGCGCTCTTGATCAGCTTGCTTTTCTTGCTCAGACCCTAATTCACCTGCGGTATCTTTTTTTTGTGCCGCCAATGCATTTTTTATATGCGCATCAGCCTCTTTCCAAAAAGAGTCCTTATCTATTGCTGCTGTATTATATTTATCTGCAAGCTCCAACAACATCCTTCTTTGGTCAACCAACCTTCTGGTCGAAAGCCCATCAGTCTGTTTTGCAAGCTTATCAAGCATATCATCAGAAATCTGGGTTGGAGATTTCGAAACATATGCCGTTACTTGATCAATATAATTTTTTTGCGCATCGGAAAAAGATTTCACTGATTGTGTTATGGATAAACTCGCACTGCTCGAATCGGCATCAAACCTTGCTTTTAAAACCACTATCTGAGACAAGCCACTTTGAATCTCTTGTCGCTTTTGTGGGTAATCAGCAGCCGTTTTATCAAGCTGTTGCACTTTCTTATCTATAATTGCCAGCTGAGTCACAATATTTTGTAAGCAATCTATGGAAGAAAGAGAGAAGGTTTCCAGATCATTTTTCGCCGTGGCAATTTTTTGTTTTTCAGCATCAGGCAATATGGATAAAGATGGCAAACAACAGTTTGTTAAAATCTTTGTTGCAGCAGTTTGACAATCTACCAACAATTTCGAAGCTACCCTAAAGTTCCCATCAACAGCGTCAGCCTCAGCTCGGACTTTATTATAGCTGCTTTTTAAACTGGAAAAGTCTCTACAGGAAGTAGCAAACTCATCGCCATATGGCCGAGCATGCTCTAAAACACCCAAAGCTTGATCTGTTTTTTGGGTAAACTCTTGCGCATATTGATCAACAACATTCTGGGCCTTGCTGGAAACTCTTTTTAGTTCTAAGGTTGGCATATCGCGCTTTACAAAGAAATCTTTGAGTACCATTTTTCTCTTGGCCAAGTCGGCCTGAGGCAAATGCACCATATTATCAGCTGGAAATCGGTTTAAAAATGTGGGCAGTAGTTTGCTTTTATTGTTAGTCGCAAAGACAAAAGCATAATTGGGGTTCCCCTCATAGCGATCAAGGACTTTACATAACTCAGTTGCAGCTTTTTTATCTTCAGCATGGGACTTGTCTTCGCTGGAAACAAGACAATCAACTTCATCAATAAAAATCATAACCCCTTTTTGTGTTACCTCAACTATTTTGTCAGCTTGAGACATCGTCGCCTTAATAGCTTGAACACCATCGCCTACATATTTTTGAACAACTGTTTGCGCATCCAATTCAATCAATTGGCTATCGGTATGCCGAGCTGCCGTTTGACATTCAGTTGTCTTGCCTTCACCGGGAGGCCCATCCAACAAAAGACGATTATCTCTTGGCTCTAAGCGCACAGTATTATTTCGCGCACTATTTATTCGATTAACAAAGGTATTAATATTTTTGTAATGGGTATGAGTGGTTGCCTCATGTACATTTTTTGTTAGCTGCTGCAAGCCAGGATTACTACTGCCCCACATCAACAACAAAGGAATTGAACAAGAAACGACTTTTTTGACATGAATCATCATAAAGAGACTCCAGAAAAAATATTAGGATGTTAACTATTTTCACACGTGCTTATAAACACAATATCATGACTCATTAAAATAAACAATTTTTTTTTGCCTCATTTGCATATTTTTTATTTTCCTCGATTAATACAATCTGAAAGGGCGATCGATGCTCGAATTTTCAATCTGAGTAGATTAAAATATATATATATCTTTTTAATTTATCTAATTATAATGAAAAAAGATCAGGTAGTGGTACATGAACAGAAAAAATAAGCAGTTGAGTTTTCTTACCCTTGGGGAACTACCATGATACAATCATTATTTCGATGCAGCTTAATAGGTTTAGCTTTTTCAACATTAACCATTGAATGCTTGCGGAATGAACCCAATTCTTCTTCTAAATCTGGGACACCCGCCCTAGTTAACAAAGCTATTTTTTTTACTGGTAATAATGCCAACAATAACACCTCAGGCGGCCTTAATGTTTCAATCGCCATTAACAACTCTCATCATCAAGCACAGGTATTAGAACGGCAATCTTTGGGAGATCTCCAAACCCAATGCATGAACTATGCCCAAAGCCGTCACACCATACTGCAGCAACAAGTTGAGGTGTATAAACAGTCAACGACAATAGCAACATCACCAATACTATTACGACAAAAGGTTGATGAGTATACCGACCAAATAAAAACGTTACGCATCTATGTAGATCGCCTAAGCCAAAACCAAAACAATTATTGCGTAAACCCCCAAGCTTTCTCCGTATACAGTAAACTAAGCAAGACAGGCCTTGAGAATGAACTGCAAATCCTCACGACTGAAGATAAAATACATTTTTTATCTGAGTGCATAACTCACAATGAACAACTCTTGAAGCAGTCATTTAAGCAGAGCTTAGAAGCCTTCAGTCAGGAAGTTTCAGCACTTACCCATGAAAAAAACAGTGAAACAATTACGCTCTTGCAATCACAACAAGACAATACAAAACGTGATTGCACAACAATGAAGACAAAAATAGCCCAACTTGAAAGTAGATTTTATACAGAAAATACCACTAAACAAAGCAAAACACTCAAAGAGATCATCACATTAAAAGAAACGTATTATAGTCACGTATACCAAAAAGAGTTACTTGGACAAAAAATAGCATGTGCCCAAAAAGCTCTTCAACTTAAACAAAACACAATAGTAGCATCACCACAAAAATTATCAGAAGTGGTAACCCAAGAACAAGAAGTTGCTTTAACCAAGGCACATGAATATCTTACGCAAAATAAAAATGACCTATCTACACAAGATCGCTTAGGTGTTTTACAAGGAAAAACCATACCCGAAGTTGTAACCCTTACCGATAAATCGCTGGTGTATCTTAAAGAACTTGGCATTGACAGCAAAGCAT
>Ga0206866_1031_pt1 | contig 31523 bp, 31 predicted proteins | sample Alteio_BWOrgCont_40_FD_152626 | JGI IMG/M metagenome (GOLD analysis project Ga0206866, IMG submission 152626) | Enriched cells from forest soil in Barre Woods Harvard Forest LTER site, Petersham, Massachusetts, United States -... | ecosystem: Environmental > Terrestrial > Soil > Temperate forest >... | reverse complement strand
CTTTAAATTTTGAGAGGCCTTCTTTTATGGCTCTGATCCCAAAATCAAGCTCTGCTGCTACTGAGATAGCTGCCAAACAATTTAATACATTATGTTTTCCAGGAATGGAAAGTTTTACATTCTCAATCACATATTGAACCTCGCTTCTTGGTAAATTTACCCTAACATCAAAAGTAGAGCCATTTATACCAGTTTTAATGTTATAGGCTTTAATATGAGCATCTTCAGAATCTATACCATATGTTATGACTTTCCTATCTATGATCTCTTCAGACAATTTTCTTGTAATCATATGGTCTATACAACAAACGGCAAAACCGTAAAAAGGCAAATTATTTATGAAGCTTTTAAATGCATTATATAAATTCTCAAATGTGACATAATAATCTAAATGTTCAGGATCTATATTTGTGATAATCACAATTGTTGATGGAACATTAATAAAAGTGGCGTCGGACTCATCTGCCTCAACTACCATATATTCTCCATTCCCCACATAAGCATTGGTAGATTTTGTGTTTATTATTCCTCCATTAATTACAGTAGGCTCAAGTCCAGCTGCTTCAAAAACAGATGCAACAATCGAAGTTGTAGAAGTTTTTCCGTGTGATCCTGAAATACTTATACAAGTCTTCATTTTCATGATTTCTGCAAGCATTTCTGATCTTTTTATTATTGGAATATGGAGCTTTTTTGCTTCTATAAACTCAATATTGCCAGCTTGTATAGATGTTGAAATCACTACATAATCTACTCCATTTATATTTTCTGCATTATGACCAATATATACTTTTATCCCTCTTTCTTCGAGCCTATTTGTATTGTAATTTGCAGCGATATCAGATCCTTGCACAATATACCCTAGATTATTTAGGATTTCCGCTATACCGCTCATACCGATACCACCAATACCAATTATATGAAACCTAGCCTCCATACCAAAATTATTTATACTCAATAATCTTTGCATAAAATCTCTAACCAAATTATATTATAAATATTTGAATTTAAGTTCGGATTATAGACTAAAGATAGCTAAAATCACTACAAATATTTGAAATTTCGTGGCAAAACGCAATATAGTCAATCACTTTGAATGTGTGGCATTGTTACTCGTGGCTTCTATTGAACAACTATACACATAATGTGTATGTAACAGAGCTACGTAATAATTTGTAACATTTTTTATTTTGGCTTTATGGTTGTTTTGGTGCATAATTATGTAAGCGAAAAACAATGAAGATTGATGTTACAAACTACGATCAAGTTTCCAGTCAGTTGTTACGGGATAGGTGTACATTCTGGTCAAACAGTACAGCTTACCTTAAAACCAGCAAAAGCAGATACAGGTGTAGTTTTTATAAGAACAGATATATCTTATGGGAATAATAGTGTAGCAGCAGATTATTTAAATGTATCTGAAACTGCGATGTGTACGAAAATATCCTCAGAAAATAACGTATCGGTCTCGACAATTGAACATTTGATGGCGGCCATTTGGGGTAGCTCAATTGATAACCTGATTGTGGAGATAGATGGGCCTGAAGTCCCAATTATGGATGGAAGTAGCAAACCATTTGTGTTCATGTTAGAATGTGCACAAGTAACAATATTAAACTCAAAAAGAAAGTTTCTGAAGTTACAAAAAGAAATTATTGTAACTAATGATAAGGGTTCCGAAGTTGTAGCATCTCCATCTTCTAATTTTAAAATAGTTATGGATATTGATTTTGAATCCAAAGCAATAGGAAAACAATCAGTGAGTTGTGACGACAAAGAGTCATTCAACTCAGAGATTGCTTCAGCAAGGACATTCGGCTTTATTGAAGAATTAGAGTATCTTCAAAGACATGGGTTAGCAAGAGGAGCATCACTGAATAATGCTATTGGTATAGATAATGATGTTATATTAAATCATGATGGGCTACGATATAAAGATGAGTTTGTGAGGCATAAAATACTGGATGCTATAGGAGATTTTAGACTTGCATCCTCAAATATAGTCGCAAATATTAATTGTAAAAAAACTGGTCATGCTCTAAATAATGAACTCCTAAGAAGAATTTTTGAAAATAGCTCACATTATATCTTCTTAACGCAAAATGAAATAATATAGTTATCCCCATTTGAGTTAGGTGAATTGTTGGTTTCCGTTTACCTTATTATTATAGGTTTCACTCGTCGTTCCTAGTCCCATATTCAAATTGGACAACTATAAATCTATAATTAAATTAGATTTAGCACTAGTCCTTTATAGTAAGTTAACTTGAATTATAGCTTGATTGAAACATAAAAATTATATATAAACACAGATATATCGGGGCATAGCGCAGCTTGGTAGCGCACCTGGTTTGGGACCAGGGGGTCGGGAGTTCAAATCTCTCTGCCCCGACCATCGATCCATTATCTATCGGCTAAAAATTTCTTGGCAAAATCATTATATATATAATAAGTGCTTATATGCTCAGGGATTTTCTGACCATTTTTTATCTTATCCAAAAAGAATTTACTATATGGCTTTACATTCGCATGATGCACAATAAATGGCATAAATCCGTTTGGATAAATTCCTTCATAATCATCCTTAATTGGAATCATATTCCATCGTGAAGAAAGAAAAAGAGCGCGCCTGTTTGTTGTTATATTCAGATTATCTTGTTCTGGAAAAAGATTATCACAAATAAATTTTTTGCCAGTTTTTTGGAATTGTGTGTAAACATCTTCTTTTGTCATAAGTTTTAAATTTTGCACCATTATACCAACGTTAAAAAATTCAGGAGGAAAAGCTTCGCACTTTGATCTTCTAACTAATCGCCCATTTCTGAAGTTATATGGGTCTACAACTGCCGCTACTAAGTATTGGTCTAACTCAATATTAGATAGATCATATAGATCCCTATATACTAATATATCAACATCTGTTATTAAGAGTTTTTCTAAATCTGGCAAAAGCTTTCCAAGTAATATTCTAAAATATACTAATCTCGGGTATCTTTTGTTTTCTTGTAAACTGTTTAATAATTCTTTATTTTCTTCTATTAGACTCTCTGGAAATTCTATAAATTTAATATTAAAGTCTCTTACACTAGAAATAGAAGCAATTTTTTTCTGTGTTTCCTCTGTTATAGGATTTTTACTATCCATAACGACATAAAAAGTGTAATTATTGTCAAGATCTGAATTTAGTATCATTGAAGTTATTGTGGTAGCAGCGTACTGGGCGTATTTTTCGTCGAATACAAATGCCACATTTGTATTTTTCGGTGGTGTATCTCCCATTTGATTTATAGCTCTTTTCTGATAGTCAAATGCTTTTTTTATATCAATATTTTTGTTTGAATCAGAATTTACTCTTCCAAATGTATATATTAAGCTCAATCTGTAATTTGCTCTAGTGGAAAGATGATTATTTTGCGCTTGAGCTAACGCTTCTAATGTTTTTACTTCTATATCCATGTCCTTTCCTACCCAATTATGTAGGTTAAGGTGATTTTTTTCTAAAATTGATAAAGCTTCTTCTTGCTGATTGCCAATTATTATGTTTTCTAGATAAGCTGTGTTATTAGTATCGGCTAAAAGATCTATTGAGTAGCTTATATTTTTGAGAGCATATAATGTGTTGCCAGAAGACTCATCTAATTTAGCTAGACAGATATAAGCATCTGAAATTTGTATAATGTCAATACCATACTCAATTTTATAATTACACAATTTTCTTCGAATATCTAATTGGTTTGTCTCTGATATTTTTTCATTTTTAGAAGTTTTGTTAATTATTTCCATTATAATTTTTTCAAACGCTAAATTATTTGGAATCTGATAGTTTAAGTAATCTATGGCTTGATATGCAATAAAAGAATGTTTTATTGTATCTTTGGCGATATAAATAAGTATAGCTGATACAACGCAGAGCGTTAATATAATGAGTGATAGGAAACTGACGGCAAATTTTTTCATTTAATTTTTTATTTTAAATTATGTAGATGTCACATCTCAAAAGAGTAATTTGATACTTTTGTAAGTTTTTATAATCTCAAATTTTTAAAAAAATCTTTCATTAATAATGAGGATTCTTCTTCGCAAATACCAGAATATATTTCTGGCTTAAAAAAACAACTTGGTGAAGAAAAAAATTTTGAGGTCGAGTCGATGGCGCCAAATTTTGAGTCCATTGCGCCGTAGAATAACCTTCCTATTCTAAACATTGCAATTGCAGCAGCGCAGATAGAACATGGTTCTAAAGTTACGTATAAGTCGTAATTTGTAAGATATCTAGATTGAATTTTTTTAGATGCTTTTGTTAATGCTAGTATCTCTGCGTGATATATTGGTATTTTTGTTTTTTCAACCATATTATAAGCAGATGCGATTATTTTTGATGTTTCTCTATGAACTACAATTGCTCCGACAGGAACTTCCATAATATCTCTTGCTTTTCTGGCCTCCTTTAATGCAAATTGCATGAACTTATTATTTATCAATTAGTTTCTCTCTAAACAAAATTTTCTCTGGATGACCATATGGATCTTGATGTATTATCAGTTCTGAATCGTGGAAAGATTCAAGAATTCTTTTTTCAATTTTTTCTATGATTATATGAGATTGATAGAGTTTCATCTCAGGATCCATTTCTACATGAAGTTGAATAAAATATTTATCTGAAGCTTTTCTTGTTTTCATGTCATGAACACCAATAATTTCGCCATCTTGCTTGAAAGAAGAAAGTATTTTGATAAGTTTATTTTTATCTTCTGAGCTAAATTCTTCATCTATAAGATTTTTAATTGCGGATCTCAGAAGTTTTGAGGCCTCAAATGATAAAAAAAGAGCTATTAATACTGCACAAACAGCATCAATAAACCAAAAATCCTTACTGAAATATATAGAAATAATTACACCAATATTCATGAATAAATCTGTTGCATAATGTAGCTTATCCGCAACTATTATATTTGAATTAGCTATTGATAATACATATGATTGATATGTAACAAGAATGAAAGTAGCTGCGATGGATGCCATCATAACATAAATACCTAAATCGCCATTACTAATGACATTTTTTTCATGTAAGTGGCTGACCGATGAAAATATAACAAATATGCTCGATGCTATAAAAAATATGGATTGTCCAAATACTGCTAGATCTTGTATTTTTTCATGCCCAAATCTATGATTACTATCAGCTGGCATGAGAGCAAATCGTAAAGCAATCATATTTATTAGAGATGATGTAATATCCAGGCTAGAATCAACAAGAGATGCTAATAAAGATACAGAATTTGTTTGTGCAAATGCAAAAATCTTCATAAGAAGTATAATAAGCGCAACAATAATAGATAAATATGTAGCCGATTTTAACAAAGCATCTTTTTGTAGTTTTGAGTATGACATTATGATTAATAAATCCCTTGCAATAAATAATTTTTGATTCAATATATACCTATAGGTAACAAAACTAAGATATATATATGAATAAGTCTATCAAAATTTTATCCGCATTTTTATTACTCACAACTTTAACATCATGTGCTTCTCAAAATAATCCTGGAGGTGTTTCAAATCAGTCTGGAGGAGCTGTCATAGGCGCACTCGCAGGTGGGCTTTTAGGTTCTACGGTTGGAAGAGGCGGAGGGCAGATACTTGCTATGGGTGCAGGAGCTCTCATAGGAGGCTTTGTAGGTAGTTCTGTTGGAAAATCGATGGACGAGCGAGATAAGATGATGGCAGAAAGGGCTTCTCAAAATGCTCTCGAAACATCTGAGTCTGGTGTAAGAACGACTTGGAAAAATCCAGATACTGGAAACTACGGATATGTAGTACCTACAAAAACTTATAAAACAAATGATGGCAGATATTGCAGAGAATTTACCCATGAAGTTACTATAGGAGGAAAACAAGAGGTTGCATACGGTAGAGCTTGTCGTCAACCAGATGGACAATGGCAAATTGTAGCCAATTAAAAAGCCCATGACTCCTCTTATCGAGTTAAAAGAAGTATCAAAAAAATATAACAAAACTACCGTGGTGGATGGGGTAAGCTTTAAGGTTAACCCATCTACTATAAATGTTTTGGTAGGTCCAAATGGTGCTGGAAAAACTACCATAGCAAAAATTTTGTTAGGTTTAGAAAAACATACTCATGGTGAAGTTATCAAAATCAAAAACCTAAAAATTTCATATGTTCCTCAAGGGTTCAAAGCAAAATACGAAATACCAGTATTATGTTCTGATTTTGTATCTTCTTTAGGTTTAAAAAAGCATGATCTATATAATTCAATCCTAAAAGATAATTCTAGAATAGATAATATCTGGAATGTACCATTATCAAAGCTGTCTGGTGGGATGATACAAATGTTATTACTAGCAATAGCTTTTGCTCAAACACCAGATCTTGTGATTTTAGACGAACCAACTACATATCTTGATGTGGATGGGGAAAGTCTTTTCTATAAATTTATTGAAGAACAAAGAACTCACAAAAAACTAGGTATTTTTATAATTTCTCATGATTTACATTCAGTCATAAATACAGCTGATCAAGTTCTATGTTTGAATCATCATTTATGTTGTTCTGGGAAACCATTTACTACATTTGATAGTATCGAAACTAATATAGGCTTATATAGACATATCCACAATCACAATCATGTTGCCTAGTAATTGCACGTTTTCGCTATAGTCAATTACTTTGAACATGATGTGCTTTGTATCTCTAGTTATCCAGCATTTAATGCATAGCTGTCCGAAGTTTGATTAAAAACTAAAGGATTCTTTAAAATCCGTGGGTCTATTGTGATAAAATAATATAATATCATAGGTAATTGCTCTTTTTAACTGCTCAACAAATCTTTTTTTTGCAAGTTTAAAGCTAGCAAGATTATTAGGTGTTTAGTCCCATATTGTAAGGGCGATGATATTATAATATGGGACTAAATAGGTGTTTTTGATATTAAATCAGAAAAATTTGCCTTCATATATAGTCTCTATGTTTAAATATGAAACTATACTTACTATTTTGAATTTATCCACTTCGGACAGCTATGCATTTAATGCGAGATCTATTCTTAAAAAAGAGATTCTTGCTTTCACAGAGATGACGTGATTGAATATACATTGGTTTGCGTAATGACTTTTTACAAATATCACAAAAAATACTTCGGGAACAAAATTGCTTCAAGTCGTATTTGTGATTGATGAATTATTGTAAATTTTACCTTCCCCCGCCTTTTCCAGGAGCTTTGGTTTTTTCTGCTCTCAGTACTGGGTTTTTAATTTTCACATTTAATGGAGTCTTCGTGTTAACTTTTGCTCCTTGTGAAGTTTTAGAATTTTTTGCAGCAAGAGCTTTTTTGAGAATATCACTTCTTGAATCTTGTAGGCTTTTATCAGTCATTAAAAATCCTTATTTATTATAATAATTTCTAGTTTATCATAAAAATTTCTTTGATTTAATAGAAAAGTGATTAATTTTTCTATTTATAGCCATAATTACTTTGAATATGGGACCTTGTTACACTTCTCAGTCATCCCGCATTTAATGCATAGCTGTCCGAAGTTTGATTAAAAGCTAAAGGATTCTTTAAAATCCGTGGGTCTATTTTGATAAAATAATATAATATCATAGGTAATTGCTCTTTTTAACTGCTCAACAAATCTTTTTTTTGCAAGTTTAAAGCTAGCAAGATTATTAGGTGTTTAGTCCCATATTGTAAGGACGATGATATTACAATATGGGACTAAACAGGTGTTTTTGATATTAAATCAGAAAAATTTGCCTTCATATATAGTCTCTATGTTTAAATATGAAACTATACTTACTATTTTGAATTTATTAACTTCGGACAGCTATGCATTAAATGCGGGACCCCATTCTTAAGAAAATAGATCCATGCTTTTGTAGGAATGACGAGAATAGCTTCGCTTCAATGCGCCTAGTGCCATAAAATTAAATGAATATGTTGCTTAATGCTTAGTCATAATTCCTTTTTCATACAAATCAAGGTCGCGCCATTCGCATACCCCTCGCGTTCCAGATCGCATTTATATCCTAAATGCTCGTAGAATTTTCGTTTGTCCTGAAAATTCATGGTTTGTAGAGTAGCTATTCTGCAGTTATGCTTGCGTCCATAGTCATGCATGGATTCCATCAGTTTGCGTCCCATACCTTTTCCTCTTATAGATTCATGGATCCATAGCTGATCAGTATATATGCAGCTACAAAAGATAAATCCATTACAGCCACCAATAAGGTTTCCGTTATCATTTTTGATAAAGAAACCAATGTGTTCTATTGCTTTGTGATTCCATAAATTTTCCAGTTCGTTATCTAGTTTAGTCCCAAGAAAGCCTATATGTTCAGGAGTTGGTGATTTTATTAGTTCTATTTTCATAATTTAGTTCTATAATCATAATCTATATTTATCTTTATTAACGATATAGGATCAAAATGTCTAGAATTTTTAAGTATAAATAGCGCAGGAATTGCACATCGCACTCTTATTTTTGAAGACGATGAAAATAATGATTTTGAGTATGTAGTACAAACAAATCTTATTGGCACTTGGTATGTTGCTAAAGCTGTAGCATGCCATATGAAGAAACACAAAATTTTTGGCTCTATAATTAATGTGGGTAGTGTAAATGGTGCAAATAAACTTCGACATTTTCAAGCTGCATATACTTCATCTAAAGCTGCAGTTATGCATCTAACTAAGACATTGGTAGGAGAGCTATCTCCCACACAAAATCAGGGTTAATTGTATAGTACCTGGGCTCCTTCATACTTCTCTTACAGATTATCATGTTAATAGTGAAGAAAAGAAAGCTGCGATCTTAAAAACAATCCCGCTTGGGTTTGTTGCAACTCCTGAAGACTTAAACGGCACTATTTTACTGGCTTGCGTCAAACAAAGCATCAGCTAGGCGCTTGTATCACAGTAGATGGTGGGGTTTCATGGGGTGGAGTGCGTGAAAGCAGACAATCTTAATGATATAGGTACTTATACTGTGTTAACAAAGTGATTAGGTAAAGATCCTGTTTTGGAATTGCTAAGTGACGGTTTATATTAGATATTTAGATGGAAAATGTTATAGAATTAAGCGTTCCCTTTGTATCAGCTCCTGTGCAAGCGCATGGTAGGCTTTTGTTCCCACACAATGTGTATCATAAATAATTACTGGCATACCATGAGATGGTGCTTCAGAAATTCTAACATTTCTAGGAATTATTGTGTTAAACACAACTTCACCTAGACAATCACGCACATCATTTGCTACTTGTTCAGAAAGTCTATTTCTTTTATCATACATGCTAAGCACAACCCCAAGGATTTTTAGGTCTTTATTTATAGATCTCTGTACTATATCTACGGATCTTAATAAATAACTAAGTCCTTCTAGGGCATAAAACTCGCATTGCATTGGAATTAGAATGAAATTTGCAGCAGTAAGTGCATTTAATGTCAACTGCCCAATTGAAGGAGGGCAGTCTATTATTAGATAATTATATTTCTTTATACTAATAGTTGAAATTGCTTTTTTAAGAATTTTTTCCTTATGAGGAATTTGTAATAATTCTATCTCTGCAGCAGCAAGATCAATATTGGCTGAGATAATATCTAGATTTTTTATATTAGTTTGAGAAATTGTTTCATTTATATGCGTAGTATTAGTCAATACTTGATATATAGTGTTTTTCCTTCTACTATTCTCAATGCCAAGACCCGTGCTAGCATTACCTTGAGGATCGAGATCAATTAATAGAACTTTTTGCTGGGCAAGTGCTAGTGCTGCTGCCAAATTGGTAGCTGTGGTAGTCTTAGCTACACCACCTTTTTGATTTGCGATAGCAATTATTTTAGTGTTTTGCTGTAACATTTTTTATTTTGAGCACAACGGAGTCTGGGTTTGTTTTACTAATATAGCTATAAAAGTTAAAATGCCAGTTTTTACTTGCTTCTTCAAGTTCTTTTTGGTAGTTCTTTCCTTTTAATAAGAAAACATCATTAGCGGTTGGAAAAAATCTGCTATATTTCAAAAAATCCGAAATAGAACACAAAGCTCTTGTAACTATTATATCTGGGTCATCATAGTGAAATGAATTTATTTTTTCTATCCGTTCGTTTATTATAGTAATTTTATTAGTTGAAATATTCGCACATTGTCTCAAAAAAACACATTTGCGAATATCTGATTCAACTAATGTTATATTTTTTGCGCCCAATATTGAAAGTATAAGCCCAGGAAGGCCTGCCCCGCTTCCAAGATCCCAGATATTTTTTTTAGGATCTATATAATCATAAAGCTGTGCACAATCCATTATATGTCTATTCCAAATATCAAATTCTGTGTTTTTAGAAACAAGATTTATCGTTTTATTCCACTTTAATAGTATTGAAGAATATTCGATCAGCTGCAGTTGAACTTCTTTAGAAAACTTCATTTGCTACTTTATACTTTGTTTTAAGATAAATTATCAAAGTAGTTATTGCAGAAGGCGTAATACCAGGAATTGTGCTTGCTATTCTTATAGTGGAAGGGTGAGATTTCTTGAATTTTTCACGAACCTCAGAAGATAGACTTTCAATTAAGTCATAATCCAGATTTTCAGGGATTTGAAGAGCTTCTTCTTGTTTAAAAATATCTATATCTTCTTGCTGCCTTTTTAAATAAGATGAATATTTTGATTCAACCGAAATATAATGAAAAATTTTATTGTTGATATCACATGTTTTGGGAAATATTTTTTTAACTTCAGAGCGTCCAAATAATGGATGCCCTAAAAGGTCATAAGCAGATTTCATAACACCATCTTGTGACAAATTATATCCAAGATTTAAAAGCTCTGATGGAGAAATTTTAAGATTTTGTAATAGAGCTATTAAATTTGAAATTTCCTGAATTTTTGACAAAAATTTATCCTTTCTGTCTTTACCAACGACTCCGTATTTTATTCCAATTGGTGTCAATCTAATATCAGCATTATCGGCTCTTATAGAGAGTCTATACTCTGATCTGGACGTAAAAACTCTATATGGCTCATTTGTTCCACGTAGAACAATATCATCAATCATTACTCCTATATAACTGCTTGCCCTGTCCAAAATCAGCATCTCTAAAGATCTGGCGTATCTAGCCGCATTTATTCCAGCAAGGATTCCTTGTCCTGCAGCTTCTTCGTACCCAGTAGTTCCATTAATTTGGCCTGCTAGAAAAAGTCCAGGGATTTTTTTTGTCTCAAGAGTGTGTTTTAACTCTCTCGGATCTACATAATCGTATTCAATAGCATAGCCTGGTCTAATTATTTTTGCAAATTCAAGTCCTGGTATTGTTTTTAGAAAATTTAGCTGGATTTCTTCTGGAAGAGAAGTTGAAATTCCATTTGGATATATAACGGACTTATCTAATCCCTCTGGTTCAAGAAAAATTTGATGATGCTGTTTCGAAGCAAATCTACTAATTTTATCTTCTATTGATGGACAATATCTTGGGCCTACCCCAGAGATATTCCCAGAATACATAGCAGATAAATGAATATTATTCCGAATTATTTTGTGAGTTTCCTCAGTTGTTCTTGTAATATAACATTTAATTTGAGGTACATTTATAGATTCTACCATTTCAGAAAACGGAGTTGGAATCTTATCGCCATCTTGTTCTTCTAGTTTTTTATAATCAATAGTTTTACCATCTATTCTTGCCGGGGTTCCAGTTTTGAGTCTTCCCATTGTAAAACCTGACTTTTTTAGAAAATTGGATAGTCCATATGATGGTTTTTCTCCTACTCTTCCAGCTGGAATTTGTGTTTGACCAATATGTATTACTCCAGAAAGAAAAGTTCCGGTGGTTAGAACCACTGCTTTTGTTTCAATTTTTTCGCCATCTTCAAATTTTATAGCATATATGTAACCTTCATTAAGTAGTATGTCCTCTACCACTCCAAGTTTTATTGCTAAATTCTGATATGTTTCTAATTCAAGCTTCATAGCCTTTTTGTACAAACTTCTATCAGCTTGTGCTCTTGGTCCCCATACAGCAGGCCCTTTGCTTTCGTTGAGCATTTTATAATGTATGCCGGCTTTATCGATAATTCTGCCCATTAGCCCGTCTAAAGCGTCAACTTCCTTAACTATAGTTCCCTTTGCAACCCCACCAATTGCTGGATTACAAGACATTTCTCCCAAATTGTCTATTGATTTTGTGATTAAAAGAGTTCTAGCACCAATTCTAGCAGCAGCGGCAGCTGCTTCACAGCCTGCATGTCCTCCACCTATTACTATCACATCATATAAAGATAATTTTAATGGTATCGCTTTATCCATCTATAACTTCTTTATTTAACAATTTCAATTTTTGCAAAGAAAAATGAAATTTCTGTTGCTGCATTCTCTAAACTGTCTGATCCATGAACAGTATTGGCTTCAATATCGAGAGAAAATTCCTTTCTAATAGTTCCTGGTTCAGCTTCTGCTGGATTTGTTGCTCCCATAATGTCACGATACTTAATAATAGCATTTTCTCCTTTTAGAACCTGAACTACGATTGGTCCTGATATCATTGAACTAACTAAACTTGAAAAAAATGGTCTTTCTGAGTGTATAGCATAAAAATGTTTAGCTTGTTCCTCTGTCAGTCTTAGCATTTTTTGAGCGACAATCTCAAGACCGGAATTTTCTATTAGTGAATTAACTTTTCCTGTTATATTTCTCAGTGTTGCATCTGGTTTTAAGATTGATAATGTATATTGGATTGCCATATTTAATATTTCCTTAAAATTATTTTGATTGAAATTTGATTTTTGGGACATAGTATATAGCATATTTTTTACTTAAAGTTAACATAATATTTATTCCATGAATAATAACAGAGAAAAAAATACTGAACTTAGTAGTCTAAAGGATGTTACCTCTTTTGCACATGATATCATAAAGGAATATAGTGATAAGAAATTAATTTGTTTATATGGCGAATTAGGTTCTGGGAAAACAGCAATTTGTAAAGAAATAATTAAAGTTCTCACAGGAGTCGATTCCGTGACCAGCCCCACATTTAACATAGTACAGATTTATGAAGGTAATGGGCAAATAGTTAATCATTATGATTTATATAGACTTAAATCAATAGAAGAAATCTTTGAAATAGGGTTATTAGAAAATCAGGAAGAAGCATATTGTTTAATCGAATGGCCTGAAATAGCAGAGAAATTTCTCCCAAAAGATAGACTTAATATAAAAATTGTACAAACAAAACATAATATTAGGAAGGTTAAGTCCTTTATCTCGTTATTACTTTGAATATGGGACGTTGTTGCACTTCTCAGACCTCTCGCATTAAAGGCTGAATCCATTCTTAAGAAAACAGATCCATGATTTGCAGAAATGACGAGATGAGTATAGTTATTCTATAGAGAATGTTTTATGAATTGCATAGGATCCACTGGATTACCATTTATCAATATTTCAAAATGCAAATGATGTCCTGTTGTCACTCCGCTACAACCTTGGTTTCCTAACCCTTGCCCAAGCGATACTTTATCTCCTTGGCTAACAGAAATTTTACTTAAATGTGCATATTTTGTTTTTATACCAATATCATGAGCTACTATTATAGTATTCCCATATCCATTCATTCTAGCTACCGTGTCTACCACACCATCAGCTGCAGCATATACATGGCAATTAATTTTGCCAGCCAAATCAAGCCCTGAATGCATTCTGATAGTTTTCTTAAATGGGTGCGTTCTTTTCCCAAATTTGTCTGTAATTATTGGATTTTCAATGGGGACAAAAATTGGTACAAATTTCGTTGATTGATGAAGTGAGGCTAGAATTGCCACATAATCTTGCCTATCTCCTGATCGAATTTCAGGATGTTTCTTAAAATTTGATTCAATTTTATTAAGTCTTTGTGTTATTGTTTTTGTAAATAATTTATGCTTATTGTTTATCTTAAGAAGCACTGAATTAAGAATATTTATTTTTTTATAGGCTGTTGTTTGTAGTAAATTTTTATGTCTATAGTTTTTATTGAAATCACCCAAAAATTTGTTATTTAGACTAGCGTCGTTAATAATACCAGCATAATAAGGTGCGAATAAAGTTTCTTTTTTATTCAATTTTTCTAAATCAAACTTAGCAACAATTGCACCATTTGTTATGCCGTACCTTTTTTTTAATTCATAATTTAATTTACCTACTAACTTAGCAGTCTGATTTGTAGAGGTACAAGAAGAAATAACTATGGATAAGAAAGTGACAACTAAAAACTTAATCATGTTCTATCAATTTTTGATGAAGAGTTTTTACACATATTTCAGTATGTGCATCATATGTATATACACAAACTTTAATTTCAGTATTCATAATCTGCAATAACTCTATTCCTTTTTCTGATAAAATTGTAAGGATTTGTGCAAATATTTTGGAATCATGTCTAATTGCGGCGCCTGTTATAACGATAGATCCAACATTTTCTATAATTATAACACTCTGCATGTTATTTTCATTAATCCAAGATTTAAATTTTAATAGATACTCAGATTTTAACGAAAATATATACTCTTCATTGCGAATGCTAAGAATTTGATGAAAATTCACCCCACGCTTACTCAAATCATTAACAAAATCTACAAAATTTTTATTAGGGTCAATGATTTTTATTATGTTAAGCTTTTTTAAGTAACTTATAGCTGTAATTTTATTTATTTCATCAATATTAGACATAATTATCGTTCCTGATTTTATAGAAAAACTTGAGAAAACCCTTATAGGAATTTTATATCTCATACAAATCTCGACAGATCTAGGATGAAGTATTTTTGCTCCACTTCCTGCTAGTTCTAGAGTTTCTTCATATGAGATTTTTTCGATCAATTTTGCATTATGTACAAGCCTAGGGTCAGAACTATATATTCCATCAACATCTGTATATATATCGCAAAAGTCGGCTTTAACAGCAGCCGCTATTGCAGCCGCTGTGGTATCAGACCCGCCTCTTCCTAAGGTTGTAATTTGTTCATTACTATTGATCGCCTGAAATCCTGTGATTACAGGGATAACGTTTAATTGTAATAAATTTTGTAAGAGCTCTATATCTATGTCTTCAATTAAAGCCATAGTTGGTTGATTAGTTGATTTTATCCTCACTTGCCATCCCTGAAGAGATCTGGCTTTTAGCCCAGACTCCATGAGTCCTAGTGCTAATAAACTTGCTGTTAGTGCTTCTCCGGTAGAAAGAGCAGCATCATATTCCAGCCTTTTTTCGTCACTATCAAGAGTTGAGATATCATTACATAGGCTCACAAGTTTGTTTGTCGTCCCAGCCATAGCAGAAACCACCACAATTACTTTATTTCCCGAATTCTTGACCTTCTTAACTATTTCAGCAGAATTTTTGATTCTGCTAATGTCTGCAACTGAAGTCCCACCAAATTTTAAAACAATCAATGACATAAAAATTCCAATATACTAGTTAACTTATAACAACTATAATGATTCTATAAAGTTATTTATAAATAAAATGTCTTCTACAATAGAAAATGAAATAAGTAAATTTACAAATGAAGCATCAAAATGGTGGGATGTAAATGGACCATTCAAATTATTACATGAAATAAATCCAATCAGACTCGAATATCTACTTGAGCAAATACGTTTTCATTATAATCTACTAGATAATAAAAAAATTAAAGGTATAAAAATATTAGATGTAGGTTGTGGAGGTGGAGTATTATCTATCCCACTTGCAAGATTGGGCGCAAATGTTACAGCCATTGATCTTGGAAAAGAAAATATAGAAGCAGCACAAGATAAGGCTTTTAAAGAAAAGTTACATATAGATTTTGTATGTACAGAAGTGGAGCAATTTGCTTTGAAACATATGGAAGAATTCGATATTGTTCTTTGCTTTGAAGTTCTTGAGCACGTTCAAGATCCTGAATTATTTATTTCCAATTTAGCAAAATTAGTAAAAAAAAGAGGGCTTGTGATATTATCCACAATAAATAGAAATTTAAAATCAAGATTTTTGGCAATTGGGATGGCTGAGTATGTACTTAGAATGCTTCCAAAACATACGCATAATTATAATAAGTTTATAAAACCTTCTGAAATTAATAGATATGGAGCAATAACAGGTTTAAGTGTGGTAAATTTCAAAGGGATGACATATGATATTTTGAGAAGAGATTGGGCTCTTTCAAATAATATAGATGTAAATTATTTTGCTACTTTGCTAAAAGTATAATGCTAAATCACTATAGTGATCTTTGAAGTGTGCACGTTGCTGTATTTCTTATTCATTTCCGTATTTGATGCGGTATCCATCTAAAAAATAGACTCCTGCTTTCGCAGGAATGACGAAGTAAAGGGGTTCGTACTTTTACAGTGTCTAATGTAGACTTCAAATTATTCGACGTATAGTAAATTAGCTTAAATCATATTCTACAAATTCTTTATATTATGTTTCCCGAGCTCTTTGAAAAAGAAGGATGAGATTTGCTCATCGGGGTAGCAGTAGGAGACAAAGAGCTAGGTTTTTTCTGACCTTGTACTCCAAACAATTCCCTAACCTCTTTCTTTAATAATGCACTATCTTCTGTTGCTAATTTTTCTGAAGCTATAATATGTTGCTCTTTTACAGCTTCTTCCATTCTTATAAGCCTTCCAGCAGCTTTCGGATCAATTTTTTCTAATTCTTCAATCTCAGAAGAAGATGGGCTTCCTCCAGCTCTGATAGTTTCATTTATCTTGCTTATAAGACTCGTCTCAAATATTTTTTTATTTTTTGTAGAATTCGATTTACCCATAATTTACCTCAATTAATTCTTTTGCAGCCTTCCTTGAAAGTTCAGTAATTGTTTTCCCAGATATCATTCTAGCAATTTCATTCACCTTTTCCTCTTCAGATAATATGCTAGCATAGCTTGTGGTGAGATCAAGATTTTGTATCTTTTTTATAAATATATGATTTGTTGATTTACTAGCTACCTGAGGTTGATGAGTAATAACGATTACCTGAGCTTGTTCTGATAATGCTTGAAGTCTGGAGCCTACGCTATCTGCAACTCCACCACCAATACCTGTGTCAATTTCGTCAAAAACTACTGTTCGCAAATTTTCATTATTTTTAAATAGTACAAGTTGCATAGCTAGCATAAATCTTGCCATTTCACCACCCGATGCAATCTTATCTATAGGGCTGTATGGCATCCCAGGGTTTGTTCTAGCTACAAATCTAATAGAATCAATCCCTGTCTCTGTATATTCATCAGAGCCAGCAAACTCCACTTTAAAATCACAACCTAACATTTGAAGATTTGCAAGTTCGGCTGAAATAATTTTTTCTATATTAAGTGCAGTTTCTTTTCTTAAGATACTAAGAGAGCTAGCTTTTTCAAAATATTCTTCTTTTGCCTTAGAGATAGATTTTTTCAACTTTTTTATTTCCTCATCTGAATTTTCGATAAGGCGAATTTTTTCTCTAACTTCTTGTAAATAATTATTTAGCTGGTTTGCTGGAACATTATATTTTCTAGCAAAATTACGTATTAAAAATAGTCTTTCTTCTACTTCTTCTATATTATCTCTCGATTTATCAAAATTCTGTAAATTTTCAAGCAAAGATTCAACATCATTTATACTTCCATATGTCTTATCTAAAGCATTCAATAAATCAGTAAATATGTTTGAATTATTTCGGCTTATAATTCTAATCATTGAAGAAATATTATCATAAAAATTTGCGGATTTAAATGTATTAGTAAGATCAGAGAGGATTTGTTTTTGTTTGGCAAATTGCTGTAATCTGGTGCGAATTTTTGTTAGCTCTTCTTCTTCTGATTCTTTGATTTTGGCAGATTCAAGTTCTTGATACACATGATTTAAATACTCAGAATCTAAAGTTGCTGATTTTTGCCTGTCTTCTAGTTCTTTAAGCTTATTTTCTATGAACCTCATATTTTTGTAGGAAGAAGAAACTTCTTGAAAAATTTCTTTGTTAACAATAAAGCCATCAAGTAATTTTTTATGTAAAGGCACTTTAAAAAGATTGCTAAAGGAATATTGACCATACATTGTCAGAAGATCTTCTGATATAGAATCAAGCACTTTTTGAGCGACAGGTTGGTTGTTAATCAAACATCGTTTTTTACCTTCTTTGGTGAATGATCTTGTGATATGTATATCTTCTTCGTTATCTATCGCAACACTATATTCTTGAAGAATTAATTTTATATTTTCAGATTGAGAAAAACTCAAGGTAACAATACATATTTCTGCATTATTTTTTATAACATCTTTATCAGATTTTCCAGTAATACAAAAAGAAATCGCATCAAGTAAAATAGATTTACCAGATCCAGTCTCGCCGGTAATTATATTTAACTTATTGTCAAACTTAATATTTACATTATCTAAGAGAATATAGTTTTTGATATATAAATTATGAAGCATTTAAGTTTTCTCCAATAATCATAAATGTGACAGCATAACATGCTACAGAAGCAAAAATTGCTGCCGCTATATCATCAATCATAACACCAATTCCTCCTTGTACGTTTTCATCAAGCCAGTCAATTGGCCAAGGTTTTAATATATCGAATAATCTAAATAATAGAAATGGTAATAAAAAGTGAAAAAATAGCCCTATCATATCACCGGGATATTTATTAATTAGGTAAGAATGATAGGCAAAAATATTACAAAATGACGAAAGGGTTATTGTGAGCATTTGTCCAACCAATTCATCAATGACCACTTCCTTAGGATCTTTTTGGTCCATATTTTTAATATAAATATTAGTGAAATATACACCCACTACAAATAGGAGAATACATGCAAGTATCATTAATATAAGAAATGTAAAAAATCCTTGAGGAAATGGTTCGATTACTGATATGTTGAGTTTAAATTTAATGGACAACACAAAAATGCCGAAGGATAATGGAAATGCGAGTAAGGAACCAAAAGTTCCTGGCATAATTGGAATATGTCCTATATAAAAACATGTGACTATAAATTTTACAAACCTATTTTTCATAATAATTTTATTATTTTGAGTAGTATAATAACTACCTAAATAGCAATGCGCAACATTCTGAGTTTATAAGAAGATATATTAATGATAGAATTAAAACATATACATAGAAAATTTGGCGAAAAAATTGCTATTGTTGATGCTTCGTGTAAATTTAATAAGCAAGAAACTACGGTAATATTAGGACATTCAGGAAGTGGAAAGACAACATTGATCAGATGTATTAATCTTCTTGAAAAAGCGGATAAAGGTCAAATTTTTTATGATGGGGCTAAAGTTACTGCAACCAATATTAGTGCGATTAGATTGAAGATGGCCATGGTGTTCCAAAATTTCAACCTATTCATAAATATGAATGTGCTTGAAAATTTAACATATGCTCCACTGAAAATGAAAATAATGAATAAGGAAAATGCTGAAAGAAAAGCGAAAGAAATATTAGCTTCCTTAAATATTAGGGATCTAACATCTTTACCATCAAAACTTTCAGGAGGTCAAAAACAAAGAGTAGCTATAGCAAGGGCTTTAATGATGGATCCTGAAGTTATTTTATTTGATGAGCCAACCTCAGCACTGGATCCAGAAGCTGTAAAAGATATTGTTTCGATTATTGATAGTTTAAAAAATAGACTTACAATTATAGTTGTCTCTCATCATGTCGCTTTTGCAAAAAAAATAGCAGATAATATTATTTTTATGGATCAAGGTCATCTTCTTGCAAACCAAAAAGCTACTGAGTTTTTCCGCAAACCAGATTCAGTTAGAGCAAAATTGTACCTAGATACAGTTGCAGAATTTGGGTAAAAATAACATATAATTCAAATTATTATCATCTTGAATCTAAATATTAATATTATATGTGAATTAGTACATTATAGAATATTAATTATTAACTGATAAATGGTATCTTAAAATGCAGGACAAAGCAGCACAAGCAAAAGCAGCAGAACTTATTCTAGAACTTTATAATGTAGAGCGTGGTTATAAGATAGCTGATAGGAACGAAGTTCCGGGATATTTTTTAAATGAATTTTCTGCAGCTGATAAACATCAAATCTTGAGTCTAGCATTAAAGCGTGCTGGAAAAAAAGTTAATGAAGAAGGTTTCTTAAGTAGAGATTCATACGATCTTATTAGAACAGAGCGGGACAATGTGGAAAAAGAAATTGCAGAAAGTACAAAAGATAGAAGAAGGGCTGAAGATATGGAGCGATTAGTTGCAGAAGCTATTGCTAAGCAATCTCCTGTGTTAGCACCATCACCTTCGTCTACAAGTGTTGGATCATTAAGCCCGAAAGATATGGAAGAAGCTGTAACTGCTGCGAGCTCTATTAAATTGGGGCCTGAAATAAAAATGAAAATGAGTGATTGGATAAGTGGAAAAACCCCTCCTGAAGCTACTAAACATACAGGAGAAAGTGCTATAAAAAGACTGAGAAAGCTTATCACGAGAGCGTAGTAATTTGACTATAGTCATTTACTTTGAAGTGTGCTTGTTGTTGTTCCTCTCGGTCATCCAGCATTTAGTGCTGGATCTATCTAAAGGAAAGTATATCTCTGCCAATGACGTAATTTAATCTAAACCAGATATTACTCATCTTTCTTTTTATGAGATGTTTTTTTTGGGTTTTTTGTTTTTTCTATTTTTTCAGCATCTACTTTGTTTTTGGTTTTAACAGACTTATTGGTAAGAAGATCTTTAATCTGTTCTCCTGATAAAGTTTCGTATTCCATCAAAGCTTTAGCGAGTAAATGTAGATCATCAAGATGCTTTGTAAGTAATTCTTTAGCCTTATTATAACCATCGTCGACTATCCTTTTTATTTCTGAATCAATCATGTCCGCTGTGCGTTCTGATCTGATTGTCGAAGGGCTTCTTCCACCAAAAGCATATACATCCTCAGTCCCTCCATGGAAAATTGGGCCAACTTTATCACTAAGCCCCCATTCTGTTACCATAGCCCTTGCCATTTGGGTAGCCATTTTAATATCTGAGGAAGCTCCAGAGGTAACATGTTCATATCCAAATATGAGCTCCTCAGCCACTCTCCCTGCCATTGCGACAGCAATATCCGCTTTCATTTTCTCGCGTTTCAAAGAAAATCTATCATCTGTTGGAAGCCTCATCACCATTCCTAGGGCTCTACCTCTAGGTATTATAGTAGCCTTATGAATAGGATCGGAAGCTTCCATATAAATACCAACTATTGCATGGCCGCCTTCGTGATATGCTGTTAGTTCTTTTTGCTCGGCAGTAATCACCATTGAAGTACGTTCAACACCCATCAATACCTTATCTTTTGCGTCTTCTAGATCAGACATTTCAATTTTATGTTTATGTTTACGTGCAGCTAGTAAAGCTGCTTCATTAACAAGATTTGCGAGTTCAGCGCCTGAAAAACCTGGGGTTCCTCTAGCAATAATTCTAGTATCAATTTTATCATCATGTTTAACTTTACGCAGATGCACCTTTAAAATTTGGTCACGTCCTTGTACATCCGGATTGCTAACTGTTATCTGTCTATCGAAACGACCGGGACGTAAAAGCGCTGAATCAAGAACATCTGGTCTATTAGTAGCTGCGATAATAACAACACCATCATTAGATTCAAATCCATCCATTTCAACAAGAAGTTGGTTTAGAGTTTGCTCTCTTTCATCATTCCCACCACCCATTCCAATCCCTCTATTCCTTCCTACCGCATCTATTTCATCGATAAAAATTATGCAAGGAGCATTACGTTTTCCTTGCTCAAACATATCACGTACTCTACTTGCACCAACACCTACAAACATCTCAACAAAGTCTGAACCAGATATGCTGAAGAATGGCACATTAGCTTCACCAGCAATTGCTTTAGCTAATAAAGTTTTACCTGTTCCAGGTGGACCAATGAGGAGACAACCTTTTGGAATTTTTCCTCCAAGTTTATGAAATTTTCCAGGATCCCTAAGAAAGTCGACTATCTCAGATAACTCATCTTTTGCTTCATTAATACCAGCTACATCTTTAAATGTTACCTTTGGTCCTTTGTCATTCAAAAGTTTTGCTTTGGATTTACCAAAACCCATAGCTTTTCCTGCGCCTCCGCCCATTTGACGCATGAAAAACACCCAAATTCCTATAAAAAGTAACATTGGAAACCATGAAACTAAAATACCGAATACAGAATTCATTTTGGAATCAGGTGGCATAACTTCAATATTTGCTCCAGATGAATAAAGTTTTGAGAATAGATCTGGATATTCAATAATCATTGTAGAAAACGAAGTGCCATCATTCAAACGACCCTCTATACTTCTACCATAGATTTTTACTGCGCTGACCTGTTTTTCTTCAACCTTTGTAATAAAATCAGAAAATGATAATTGTTTCTTTGACGAACCAAAGCCATCTTCTTGGAATAAATTAAAAACGGTTATAAGGACAATAAAAATTCCTCCCCATATAAGCAAATTACGTATTTTATTATTCATAAAAACTATTTTTATTAATTTGGTATATTGATATTTGTAATGATATTTTTTCGATTCAAGGTTAAATCACTATAATATGATATATGTGGAATTGCTACTAATTTTTCAAGACGCCTGATAGAAGGTAATGTAAGTAATATCTTTATTTTAATTTTTTTGGGTAAGTTTTTGTCAAAATCTAAAAATGAAGGATCTATTTTTAAAATTTCATGTAGTTCGTATTTATTAATATAATTTATCATGTGATTGGCATATGTTGAGCTAGCAATAAATCTATTATCCCAGACAATAGTTTTTTCCATAATCACAGTTTGAGGAAAATTTCTGCCAAATTCACGTATAATTATACATAAATCATCGATAAATAGAATTTCGCATCCACCAAGAGTTTTTGATTTGGCTAATTTTATAGCATTATCAACTGTAATAATTGAATTTATTCTTATATCTTGCTTTTGTGCTCCTATTTGTAAAATTAATTTCCTTAAAACAGAAAATCTAACCTCATCAGATTGTGAGTAGTAGGATTTAATGTTAAATTTGGCATAACCAAGATTGCTGATATTAACATGTACGTTAATAAACATATCTGACAAATCGTTAAGAGCTGCAGAAGCTCTTTGAATATTGGAGATTGAAGTTGTTACACGTTTTTTATCAGAAATTTCTAAAAAAACTTCGGCTATGTTTCTCAATTTATTCCGTAAATATTTTTTGTCTTTATTACTTGGATCTTCCCACCAAGGTATATGATTTAAAACTAAATATTTTCTCAAATCATCTTTTGAATATTCAAGGAGAGGTCGTACAAATAATATATTCTTAATGGTAGAAAATTTTTTGATATGATAGCTATATATGCCTGCGCCTTTCGAAAGGCTTATTAGAATTTGTTCGATTTGATCTCCTAAATGGTGAGCTGTTAGAATAACGTTAATCTCGTTGTCCTTTGCCCATGTTGATAAAAGAGTGTAACGTGCATTTCTTGCTTTCTCTTGTGTCCCTGAAGTAATTTCTCCATGCTCCCACTTCAAAATTTGATGAGAAATATTATTTTTTGTACAAAATTCTGATATTTCATAAGCTTCATGGTGTGAATTTTCTCTTAAAGAGTGATCAACTGTGACAGCAAAAATCTTTACACATGATCTTTCGCAATCTACCCAGTACTTTAATAACATCAAAAGAGCCATTGAATCAGCGCCGCCTGAGAGAGCGATTCCAATTCTACTTGGACATTCCATATCTATAAATATGTTGTTAAAATCTTCTGTAAATTTTTTGATCATCAAAATAAACAAGTGTAGTAAATTACTATAGTGCATGGTATTGTATAGTCATTTACTTTGCAGTGTACGCGTTATTGTTCCTCGCTTACCCAGTACTCACATGCTTCGCTAGTTGCGCTTAGCGTAAACTTCAAATTATTTGACCATAGCTTCGTGTGTTTTTTTGAGATTTGCGCTGGTCATTTTAATGAATCTCGTATTAAATATGTCTCTACTGACAGAAAACATAAGAATCTTGTAGGCTGCCCTTCTGATTAAGCTGCTATTTTTTCTTTTAACGTATCAAGCAATTTACCGATTGCACTGTCTTTATCAATATTTTCAAGAACAGCTACTTCGCTTGCCAATCTGTTTAATGCAGATTCGTAAATTGTACGTTCACTATAAGAACGATCTGAATCCACATTTTTGTACAAATCCCTAACAACTTCTGCAACTGCAACAATATTTCCAGAATTAATCTTTGTTTCATACTCTTGAGCTCTTCTACTCCACATTCTGTTCCCTTGCTTAGCTTTTCCCCTTAGTGTAGAATATATTCTTTCAACTTCACCCTTGTCTACAATAGATCTTAGCCCGGATGAAGCAGCTCTTCCTACCGGTACTCTAAGGGTCATTTTATCTTGTAAAAATGAAATCACATAAACCTTGAGTTCAAATCCGCTAATTATTTCGACTTCTTTTGCTATAATTTCACCAACACCATGTGATTGATAAACAACTTTTTCCCCAACAGCAAATTCTTCAGCACTTGACATACCAACTCCGTAAAATTTAGATTTTTGCCCAAGCATTGTAACACAAAAAATGACATATTAGAACTAATTTTTCAAAAAATTAATATAAGCGTAAAACTTGATTTTATAAGGGAAATAAGTTATGCTTTAGAAAATGATTTGATTTTTTCTATTTCGCTATCATCAAATTTGAAATAATTACTTGCTCAAATGTTTAACTTTTCCATAACAAAGGATCCAAAAAATACAAAGATAGTAGTTGCTATGTCGGGAGGGGTAGATAGTTCTGTGGTAGCAGCTAAGCTTCATATACTTGGATATAATGTTATTGGGGTTACTTTACAACTTTATGATCAAGGTGTAGTGCTTGCAAGACAAAAAACGTGTTGTGCTGGGCAGGATATCTATGATGCAAGAAATGTAGCTAATAAATTTGGATTCCCACATTATGTGCTAGATTATGAAAATAGATTTAAAGAAGCTGTTATTGAAGAATTTGCCGATAGTTATATGAGAGGCGAAACACCTCTTCCCTGTGTTAGATGTAACCAATCCGTTAAATTTAATGATTTATTTAAAATGGCAAAAGATTTGGGAGCTGATGCTCTGGTTACTGGACATTATGTTAAAAAGCTTGAAGGTGATTATGGTGCAGAGCTTCATAAAGCCATAGATACAAGTAAAGACCAAAGCTATTTTTTGTTCGCTACTACACAAGAACAGCTTGAATTTTTGCATTTTCCGTTAGGTGGTATGATGAAACATCAAACACGTGAGTTGGCTGTAGAATTGGGACTTGAAATCGCTGACAAGCAAGATAGTCAGGATATTTGCTTCGTTCCAAATGGAGATTATGCTAGCATTATAAAAAAAATTAGACCAGAAGCTGAGAAAAAAGGCGTAGTTATGCATGTTGATGGCTTTGTTCTTGGGAAACATGATGGTATTATCAATTGTACCATAGGTCAAAGGAAGGGGTTATCTATAGCATATAGCACACCATTATACGTTATCAAAATCGATCCCGCAGAGAATATTATATATCTTGGGCCTGAATCGGCTCTTTATTCTAATGAATTTATAGTTAAGGACTATAACTGGTTAAAAAAAGAATCTATTCCTGAAGAAGGTATGGAGGTTAATATAAAAATTAGGTCTGCTCACAGAGGATCTGTAGCAAAAATTTATTTACTTGACGAAAATTATATTCGTGTTACAATACCGGCCGGTGAAAAGTCTGTTACGCCAGGACAGCCTTGTGTATTTTATGAGGAGTCCAGAGTATTGGGTGGCGGATGGATTGTAAAATAACTAAGGATAAGTGATGAATATTTCTCAGATAGAATATAGCTCAGTCGATACTTTTGGGGTTCTGTCTACTGAATGTGTAGAAATTCATTTTATGTCAATGTATAAGAAAACAAATTCTATGGCCCTTTGGGGGGCGCAAACATATTATCTCAAAGCAGCATGACTGCTGACATACAAAAAAATCTTACAAACTTAAATTAAATATAATCAATGGGAAATATATGAGTTTCTTTAGAAAGAAGTCATTTGATTCAATAAAGGAAAGCGTTGGAGACAGTGGGCTTGCAAAAACTCTAACTGCTTTTGACTTAATCTTATTTGGGCTTGGTGCTATAATAGGTACTGGAGTTTTTGTATTTACCGGGCTTGTTGCAGCAAAACATTCTGGTCCAGCAGTAACGCTTTCATATGCTATCGCTGGTCTTACATGCGTTTTTGTAGCTCTTGCTTATACAGAGTTAGCTGCGATGCTTCCTACGTCCGGAAGTGTATATTCTTATTCATATGTAGCTTTTGGAGAAATGTTGGCCTGGCTTATGGGTGGAGTACTTGTGGTGGAACTTTGTTTTGCTGCTGCTGCTGTATCTGCTGGATGGTCAGCATATGTTCAGGGCCTATTTGAAAGTGGGGGTATAAAACTTCCTTCATATCTTGCTAATGTTAGTTCACAAGGTGGTTTTATTAATTTACCGGCTACATTAGTAACATTAATAGTAGGAGTAATTCTATATCAAGGTACTAAAGATAGTAAGAAACTAAATGCTATTCTTGTTTTTATAAAAATGATAGCAGTTAGCGCATTTATCATTGCAGCAGCCCCTCATTTTGACATTAAACATTGGGAAAATTATATGCCTTATGGGTTTGATGATGTACTTGTTGGTTCATCTATCTTATTTTTTGCTTTCACAGGTTTTGGGTCACTTGCGTCATGTGCTGAAGAATGCAAGAATCCAAAAAAAGATCTGATGATAGGAATTATTGGATCATTAGTTCTTTCAACAGTGGTATATGTTGTAATGGGTGGTTTGGTTACCGGTATAGTGCCATTTACTGAGCTTAATAATGCACAACCTCTTGCAAAAGCCTTAGCTCTCAATGGTAGTCACATAGGTTCCTTTATTGTTGCAACCGGCGCTATATGTGGAATGACGACCGTTATAATGATGAATATATATGCACAATCACGCATATTTTATGTAATGGCAAGGGATGGTTTGCTTCCAAGACATTTTACAAAAATTCATCCAAAACATGATAGTCCTCATGTCACAATTGTGGTATTTACCGTAATAACATCAATTTTGGCTGGCTTTTTCCCATATGATATTTTAGGACAACTTGCAAGTATGGGAGCATTACTTGATTATATAGCAGTATCTATTATTGTTATGCTATTTAGGGTCAAATATCCGGAAGCCCCAAGGTCATTTAGATGTCCTGCTCTATTTATAGTTGCGCCAGTTTCTCTAGTTGCTTGCATCTATTTATTATCAAAGCAAGTGATAGATAGAGAAGGTACTTTATTGATCACAGGAAAAATATTAGGGTTTTGGTTTATTGCAATGTTCTTATTATATCTTGTGCGAAAGCCATCGATAAAAACTACCTAATCATATTGCTATTCTAGTTTCTACGATAGGTGCTGGAATAGCATCTATCGTTCAAATAAAATTAAAAATATTAGACATAATGAATGCAATTGATTATTTTTTCTATATTCTATCAGAAGTAGATAGCTTCTTTTGGAGTTATGTCGGATTTGTCATTATATGTGTATCAGGACTCTACCTTACATTTAAATCTAAAGGAGAACAATTTAGAGTCTTATTCAACATCAGAAAAAATATAAAGATGTTGCTTGCTGATGCAGCAACATCCAAGGAAGGATTACACCCATTTAAATTATTCTTTGCTTCAGTTGGGGGTATGATTGGAATTGGGAATATAGTTATGGTGGGAATAGCCGTTATGTTAGGAGGTCCTGGAACTATTTTTTGGATGTGGGTAGCCTCATTCTGTGGAATGCTAATTAAATATTCCGAAATATATCTTGGCGTTAAGCATAGGGTCCCTAATGGTAAAGGTAGCTTTAATGGTGGACCTATGTACTATCTCCAAGATGTTTTCAAAAATAAATTTTGGGCTATATTATCTGCTATATTATTATGTATTTATGGGGTTGAAGTTTTTCAATTCACAACTTTGGTGGATAGGTTTGAAACAACATTTAAATTTGACAGAGATATAATTGTATATACATTGCTTATCGCAACCTTATATTCGGCTTCTGGCGGAATAAATAGGCTTGCGAATGTATGTGCAGTAATGATGCCATTTTTCTTAATTTCATATTTAATTGCATGTTCTTACATAATTTTTATGAATATAAGTCTTTTGCCAGATCTTATAATAAATATTTTTAAATCTGCTTTTACGGGGCAAGCTGCTGTTGGAGGATTTGCTGCAAGCACAATGTTACATGCTGCATACCTTGGAACATCAAAAGCGGTATACTCCGGTGATATAGCTATTGGTTATGATTCAGTTGTACAAAGTGAGACACGTGTATTATGCCCAATTAATCAAGCAAGACTTTCAATAATAGCATTATTTATGGATACAGTAATTTGTACATTTTCAAGTATAACAATCGCTATAACAGGAGCATGGCACAGGATGCAAAATTTTGAACCATCTGAAGTTATGGCTAGAATTTTTGATGAATATTTTCCATTTAGCGAATATTTTCTAACAGCAGTATTATTTTTTGCAGGATTTACCACAGTTATAGCATTTTTTGTAGTAGGCACTAAGGCTGCTATGTTTTTATTTCCAAAATACGGTAAAATAATTTACCTAATATATGGAGCTACATCTTTTGTTTTCTTCGCTAATTTTCCAGAAGAAAAAGTTGCAATTATGATGAATGTCACAAGTGTATTTTTGGTTATATTAAATATTGTAGCTATAATAAAAATGAGGAAAGAAATAGAATTCAAATGATGCGAGCAGTTAGAGGTACCAAAGACCTGCTACCAAGTGATTTTGCTATTTTTAAAAAAATAGTAAATGTAGTGCAAAAAATATCAGAAAGATACGGTTTTGAGAATTTTGCAACCCCTATATTTGAATATACAAAAATATTTGATAGAACACTTGGTGAAACTTCTGATGTTGTAAACAAGGAAATGTACACATTTGTTGATAGAAGCGGGGAAAGTGTAACATTGCGTCCAGAATTTACAGCAGGTATTATGAGATCCGTTACTGGAGGGTTAATACATAAACTTCCAATGCGTCTTTTTAGTTATGGTCCAATATTCAGACACGATAGGCCGCAAACTGGTCGTCAGAGACAATTTCATCAAATAAATTGCGAAGTTCTTGGAGAAGATTCACCTGAGTCTGATGCAGAAATCATCAAATTGGGATGTGATATATTACTTGAGCTAGATTTACTGAAATATTCAAAACTCTTTGTAAATTCTTTGGGCTGTGTTGTTTCAAGAGAAAATTTTCATATAGCACTAAAAAAATATCTACTAAAATACGAGAATGAGCTATCTTATGATAGTAAACTACGACTTCATAAAAATCCTATGAGAATACTCGATTCAAAAGATATTGGTGATCAAAAAATATTAGAATCTGCCCCATCAATAGTTGATTCTTACACAGATGCATCAAAAAGACGCTTTGATAATGTTTTGAATATGTTATCATTATTTGGAGTAAAATTTGAAATTAATGTAAATCTTGTAAGGGGCCTTGATTATTATTGTCATACAGCCTTTGAATTCACCACTGATAGACTTGGGGCTCAATCCACAATAATTGGAGGTGGAAGATATGATGGGCTTGCCAAAATAATGAGTAAACACGATTTTCCTGCAATTGGATTTGCAGGGGGGATTGAGCGGATGATGCTTATGCTCCCAGAAGAAATATATGTAAATAAAACTATAGCAATACTTTCAGTTAATGATGAGTTTGTGCATGATGCATATTTACTTGCATCAGAGCTCAGAAATTATGGCTTGCGTATTATTGTTTACACAAGAGGAAAAATAGGGAGAAGAATAGAAAAAGCTGTTTCTTCAGGATCTATAATTGCAATATTTGTTGGAGAGAATGAAGTAAAATCTCGGCGTTATAAAGTAAAAAATCTTGAATCAGGGGTTGAGGATGAGTTATTATCTTCTGAAATTGCAAGTAAAATCGGTCCGTTGTTTTTATGATAGTATTTTCTATAATTGTGGTAGCTCTATTACTTGGGTGCGCTTCTTTAATTTCTGCTCTTGAAACTTCGGTAATAGCTTCTTCTCCTGGGAGAATCCAAAAAAAACGATCTATTAGTAATGGGAAAGTAGAGTTATTGCTCAGGATATTAAAAAACAAGGACAAAGTAATAAGTACTTTACTCATAATTTATAGTATTCTTAACACTGTTGCGACTACAATCGCAACTGGAGTAATTTTAGAGTTAGTAGACCCTGAATATAGTACAATCGTAGCTTCAGCTATTATGTCAATTCTTGTAATAGTTTTTGCAGAAGTTCTGCCTAAAGCTATAGCCGTGTCAAAAGCTGAAAAAATTGCAATGGGTGGTGCTAAATTCATCAATCATGCTTTGTGGTTAATGAGACCAATAAATTTTGCCTTACATAAAATAGTAAAACTTTTTTGCTTCATATTTAAGATAGATTTAAAATCAGATATTTCTGCTGCAGAAGAAGTAAGAGGGGTAATTGAACATTACCACCAGGAAGGTAACGTAATTAAAAATGATAGAGATATGCTTGGTGGTGTTCTTGATCTTAGGCATATAACAGTGGCAGAAATAATGGTACATCGTAGCCAAATGATAATAATAGATGCTGACCTGCCAGTTGCAGATATAGTAAATCAGGCCCTTAAAACTCCTTATACACGTATTCCTTTATGGCAGGGTTCAAAAGATAATATAATTGGCATTTTACATCTTAGAAATTTATTGAAAGCTTTACATAAAAATAAATTTGAATATACGAAAGTTGATATAAAATTATATATTTCAGAACCATGGTTTGTTCCTGAGAATGCCTTGTTGAGCAGGCAACTTATGGAATTTAGAACGAAAAGAAGTCATATAGCTATAGTTGTTGATGAATACGGTGATATCATTGGAATTTTAACTCTTGAAGATATATTAGAAGAAATTGTAGGGCAAATTGATGATGAACATGATGTAGAAACTAACAAAATAGTAAAAAAAGATAAAAACATATACATAGTTGAAGGCACAACTACAGTAAGGGATTTAAACAGAGAATTAAATATTATTCTTTCTGATGAACAAGCTCATACAATCGCTGGAGTTATTATGCATCACCTTGAAAGACTCCCCAATGTTGGAGACAAGCTAGAACTTAACAATGTCAGGATGACTATAATTAAAAAACAAACGCATAAAATAAAACAAGTACTCATTGAAAGATTGGACAAAAACCGTCATGATAGCTAATATTGGCTATTTATTGTTATGCGTTAGTATATTTGCTTCTATAGCCGCCTTGCTACCCTATTTGTTTCTTTTAGGAAGAGCAAAAAGTAATATAACAGTTTATTCTCCCAGTTCTAACAAATTTCTTCTATATGCTAACAATGGTGGTTTCTTTCTTTCTTCAAATTT
>Ga0206866_1030_pt1 | contig 32089 bp, 29 predicted proteins | sample Alteio_BWOrgCont_40_FD_152626 | JGI IMG/M metagenome (GOLD analysis project Ga0206866, IMG submission 152626) | Enriched cells from forest soil in Barre Woods Harvard Forest LTER site, Petersham, Massachusetts, United States -... | ecosystem: Environmental > Terrestrial > Soil > Temperate forest >... | reverse complement strand
CGTCCGCGAACATCGCGGTCTACATGGCCACGCTCAAGCCCGGTGACACCGTGCTGGGCATGAACTTGTCGCATGGCGGTCACTTAACGCATGGGCATCCGCTGAATTTTTCCGGCCGCATGTACAAGTTCATCGCTTACGGTGTGCGCCAGGAAGACGAGCGCATCGATTACGACGAAATCGAAAAACTGGCACACGAGCACAAGCCGCGCATGATCGTTGCGGGAGCCAGCGCGTATTCGCGCGTCATCGATTTCGAGCGCATGGGCAAGGTCGCCAAAGCCGTCGACGCGATTTTCTTCGTCGACATGGCGCACATCGCCGGACTGGTCGCGGCGGTAGTCTGCGTCATGGTTTAGTCCCCAGATTTACAGGAACCCATCTTACCCTTGCCACGGCGAACGCTGAAATGCGAATTCTGGCGCTTGCCGTGTGCCGACGGCGCTTTCAGGGAGCGCGTGCGACCCACCCCACCCGGGTGTTTTCGCAAAAGAGGCTGCAAACGATTGAAAACAAAGGAAGGGAGTGCGAAAAAGAGCGCAAAGAGAGGTGAAAGAGGCGGCAAACTGCTGAGAACATGGGATTTGCCACCGAGGCACAGAGGCACCGAGGTGAAAATTGAAAGTCTGCACCCCCACACCCCCGTGGTTTTGTATCGATGAGAAAACAAAGGGGTTGCGAAAAGAGGGATCTGTAATCTGCTGATAACGGGCGGGTTGCAAATCGATGGTGGGAAGAGAGGGATTTGTAAGTTGATGAAAACGCGGGAAGCGAGGTGTTCGGCGCAGGGACGGAATGGTCAGGAGATCGAATGGTTGCGGAAACACACGGGGTTGCGGGGGAAAGGAGGGACGATACGGGGACACGGTCAGCAACCTTGGCCGATAGATTACCACATCCGTTACTATTTGTCAAGTTAGAAATAAAGCCTGCGAATTGAATGGGTTGCGGCCGGCCTGTTGGGGGGGAAAGGCAGGGTAGAAGGAGCAGAATCCCACCCTTGCACAAGCCGAAAGAGCAGGCCGCCCGCCATGCGGCGGCCGCATCCGGCCGTAATTCAATCACCTAGGGCCACCCCAAAAATTCCCCTCTTGACAATACTGTTCAACTGTCATACTGTCCTATGACAGTGAGCCGTCCATGATCTTCCAGATCAATTTCAAGTCCGGCATGCCCATCTACCTCCAGTTGGCGGATCAGATCAAGGCCGCTGCCGCATCGGGGGCGCTGCGGCCCGGCGAGGCGCTTCCATCCATCCGTCCGCTGGCTGAGGAACTTCGCGTCAATCGCAACACGATCGCCAAAGCTTATTCCGAACTCGAAAGCCTGGGTGTGATCGAGACGCTGCCGGGGCGGGGCTGTTTTCTGAAAGAGAATCACTCGGATTTGCGAAAAGAAGTCCGGCGCAAGCTCCTGATCGAGGAGATCGACCAGGCCATCGTACAGGCACACCATTTGCAGGTGCCCCGGCCCGAGTTCCTTGAACTGGTTCATGAACGAATGGATGCGCTGGACGAAAAACGGCGCGCCAATGTAATCCATAAGGAGGATTGAGCAGCCATGGACTCTCCCACTCCCGCCATCCAAATCGAAAATCTCGCCTACGCTTACGGACGCACGGAGGCCGTTCATGATTTGAGCCTGACGGTGCAGCCCGGGCGGTGTTACGGACTCTTCGGCCGCAACGGCGCAGGGAAGACGACCACGATGAAGTGTCTGCTCAATCTGCTGCGTCCGCAGCGCGGGCATGTGCGCGTGTTCGGCCTTGATCCGGCTAAGGCCGAAGTTGCCGTAAAGAGCCGCCTGGCCTACGTGCCGGACCAGGTGGTGTTTTATCCGTGGATGAGCGTTCGCGAGACGCTCGACTACCTGGCGTCTTTTCGGGAGCGCTGGAATCAAAAGACGGAAGAGGAGTTGCTGGAGCGTTTCCAGCTTGATCCGGCCCAGCGCACCGATGGTCTCTCAAAAGGTCAGCGAACCCAGGTCGCGTTGATCGCGGCAATCTGCCCGGAGACGGACTTGCTGGTGCTCGACGAACCGACCTCGGGCCTAGATCCCATCGTCCGCCGTGAGTTCATCGAGACGGTGATCGGCGCCTACCAGGAGGGCAATCCGGGCAACCGCACGATTTTTGTCTCCACGCACCTCATCACCGAATTCGAGGGATTGATCGACGAGTTCACCATCATCGATCGCGGCCGCGACGTGCTGACGCTCGACTCCGACCAGGCCCGCGAGCGTTTCCGGAAAATCCGCGCGCGCTTTGCGCAAGCGCCGCCGGAAATCGACCTTAAGGCGGCACTGAGGGTGCGCCGCGAGGGGCGTGAACTGGAGGTGATCGCCAATGGTGCGGGCCCCGAACTGCTGGAGCGCCTGCGGCAGCACAATCCGGAGACGCTCACGACGGAAGCGCTGACGCTCGAAGAAATCTTCGTAGCGGCATTGAAGACATAGGGGGCCACAATGATTTCACGGCTCGTCAGAATCAAGAAGGAAACGCGGGCGCTCTTCTGGCCCTGGTGCGCGGTGATGATTGCCGGAGCCCTTCCGATCTTCTTTCCTCACTCTTCTCCGGCCGCCAAGTTGAACTTTCTGAGCTTTTTCTTTGGTGTCCCGATCCTGGCGACACTCTCACTTGGCAATGAATTCTATTACCGGACGTTTTCGGTCTGGCTCACACAACCCGTTAGCAGGATGCAACTTTGGGCCGACAAAATGATTGTTATGTGTGCCGCAGTCTTATCTGCCGGAACGGTTTCCGGCGTCGGCATGTTCTTCTTCGCGTTGCCCAAGATGAACCTCACCTACAACAAGGCGGCGGCTGTCGCCTACGTGATCATCACCATGGCCTCAGCGACGTTTTGGACTCTCGCAGCAAGGTCCGCCGTCGGGGGCTTCCTGATCATTGGTTTTATTTGGTGGACGTTGTACATGTTCATTGGGAATATTGAGACTGGGAAGTTGGAAGCACTCCCCTTGGCCTCGGCAACCGCAACCGCTATTTTTGCCTTCGCCATCTGCTTTGCTCTCCTGATGCTTTGGCTCGGGTCGCGGAAATTTGCGCGATTGCAAGTGACCGGAGGAACCAGCGGCGAAGATCTAATGGTGGCAGGCCCGTCTGTAATGCCGGAAGCTTTAGCGGATTGGTTCCGGCCACGCCCTTCTGGCGCGCTTCTCAACCTTATGCGTAAGGAGCTTCGATTGCTCCGGCCCGTTTGGGTGATCGAGTTAATGGTCGTTGTCTACTTGACTTGCCTGGCGATCTTCCGGCTCTTGCCCTCTCCTCCGGTGTTTCTACCGGAGACGGTGCTCCAATGGGCCCTATTGGGACCGCCGACTATGACCTGCATGGGACTGGTGGGGCTTGCGGGGATTCTCTCTTTGGGAGAGGAGAGAAGGTCGGGTACGCAGGCTTGGCACATGACTCTCCCGATTTCTGCACGCACGCAGTGGCTCATCAAGTTGCTCGTGGCCATGTTCGCCGGACTTGCTTGCTCCCTTTTATTTCCTCTTCTCGTTATGGTTGTCGTTGGCTCGGTGTACGGCTCGCCCTTCATGTTCGTGTACCTTGTTGCCGTGCCGGACTTGTTCATCTTTTATCCGATCCTGACCTTTTCCTGCTTCTGGTGCGCCTGCGCAGCAAATGGCACCGTAAACGCAGCGACCTGGACCATGCCTTCTATTGCCGCGATCCCATTTGCTTGCGCGGGCGGGATATGGCTTGGACAAGATCTGGCGCGGTCAACGGGCACGCTAAAGGATTTCGTCATTTCCTCCTTTCATCTCAGTCCTCTGGCACTCGCGGGCGTCACAGACTACGCCCGCTCAAAGGTGCTTTGGCTGTTTGTTCCAACGTTGCTATTCGCGCTGCTGCAAAGTTATCGCTTATTTCGAACTCCGCCGCAAAACAGCAAGCTCTGGACGTTGCGGTGTCTCCTACCGGTGATCGCAATTACTCTTCTGTGGAGTTTTTCTGCTACGGCCGGGTTTCTCTCTTCGCATTGGGAGCCCTTCGAGGAAACCCGCCAAACGCTTGATCAATTTCAGCCAACCACGGCGAAGCTCGAGCTGACGGGGGAGAACCTCGCCAGGGCCTCTTCAATGACTGTGTTGACGCAGCGCTGGTTGAAGGGCTCAAGCATAACCGTTGCTCCCGAGCATTCTCATTTGTCGGGCTATGTGGCCACGATCAATCTTGCCAGCGGTTTGCGATGCAGGCTGATCGTCGCCCACTCCGGAGGGACAGCGGCATCCTGCGCCTACGAGCGTCCCTAGGAGTTGCCCTCCAGGGGGGCTGGCGCATGGGGCCATGTAGTCTGGGATCGGACGTCAAATTCATTTCGCTTCCCTTCACCAATCACTCGCCGGTGGGACCAGCGCTATTCGGGGCGGCTCAGGTTTGCGAGCCATTTTTGCAGGATCGCTTGCTGGTCCTGCTCGATGCGTGTGAATGTGACTCCCATGCCCATATTGGGCATGATAAATGCGACTCTGCCGAGCGCCGTGAATGTGGTGTTATCGTGGGAGATGCGGACGCGAACCTCCGTACCTTGCGGTGTGGGATTCAGCATGTCGAGGAAGCATCCGCCAATACTCAGGTCGCCGGTCTTGGCGATGAGCTTTGTGTCGGACGAAATCTCAGTTACTACTGCCTCTGCGATGAATGGGTAGCGTGGAGCCTGACGGCGCTCTGAGTCCATTCCTCACGGCCCTCTTTGTGGCCAAAGCAGCGAAGGTGGTCACATTTAGGGCGAATCTTAGGTTCAGCCAGCAAGTAAGTCAATCGGTGTGACATACGACCATCCGTGGATGCTTTGATTCTAGGGATCGTTTAGTATTGGCGGGGTAGGAAAATTGTCAAACGGCACTCACGGGGAGGCTGGGTTCACCATGCGCATTCTTTCATTCCTAACGGCGCTGATACTAAGCTTCGCTCCGGCTGCCATTGGTGATGATAGTTCGCTGTATCCCAACGAGCATTTGGCGCAGTTTGTCGCGGAAAAGCTGGACGTTACTTCGTTTCCGTCCTCGATTGGCCCGAGACGAACGAAGGGAAGATATACGTTCGGGGACTACGGCTTCGTTGCGCGGAAAGTAACTGAGAAGGAAGCGGTGCTGGAATTGGAGGATGGTGGATGGCGCTTTCGGCTTGGCGTCCTGGAACGAACGGATGCGGGCATTGTTCTTTGCCTTGAAGATCAGGCGCTGAACGGAGGGTCGTATCATACGCAGTCGGTTCTCTTTCTAAGTCGTCAAGACGCGCAGAGTTTGTTGAAGGGCCACGAATCCAGAACTACCTTCAAGGATTGTCCTACGTTTGCTCGATAGGGCGCAGCCGTGAAGCCGCTAGGACGTGATGGACAAATCGTTTCAAGCTTTCCAGCGGCGAGTTGTACGAGGTCGACTGGAGGGAAATTTCGTCCTCCTAACCTAAACTTGCCCTAATTTGCCCTAATTTTTGTCTAACTTTCGCGCAATCTGCCTGCACGATCCAAACCAGTAAGTAATTGAAAACAGAGGGGAATTGAATTTTTTGGGGTAGGGAACTGACGGTCGGTTGCCCTGTGGTGGTTAGCCCCCTACCCCGCGAGTGGTCTTGCCTGTATAGACGAGGTGAGGGTGGAATAAGTTTCCTGGAAAGGTGAAGATTTTTTGGGGGTGAGGGGCGAAATTGCGAATGGAGTCGAGGAATCGGCTTGTAGTTGAAGAGTGCTTCATTAAAGCATCGGACCGTGGCTAAAGCCGGTTTGTAGTGGGCTGTGTCTTCGCGGGCGCCTGAAGAGCGCCCGCTCCCCTGACCCTTCGAGGTTCAGGGTAAACTGGAAGTCAGGGGCTTCCACCTCAAGAGAGACCGGGCTGAAGCGGCACCTACAGGAGTGTGGCCGCGACCCGCGCCTTACAACTCGTGCACTCATAGCGGGCCAGCGAGACGTCGGCACTACGGCGAGCATGAGAGGGGAGGACTCGCTTCGCTCGCTGGGACGCGCCCTTCGTGCCTCAGGATAAACTGAAGCGCGCCCCTACAACATTTGTAGCGAGTTCAGGGGAGGGGGACGGTGTCGAGGTAGCGGGCGACGGAGACGTTCCATTTGAATTTGTCGCGGATGGCGGATTGTAGGGATTGGGCGGCGGCGGGTTCGCCGTGGGTCAGGTAGGTTTGTTTTGGCGGGGCGGGGAGGGCGGTGAGCCAGCGGAGGAGTTCGCTTTTGCCGGCGTGGGCGGAGAATTGGCCTAGCTGGACGATTTCGGCGTTGACGGGAACTTCCTGGCCGAAGAGGTGAATGGTCTTCGCGCCTTCTTGTAGGGCGCGGCCGCGGGTGCCTTGGGCTTGAAAGCCGGCGAGGATGACGGCGTTGCGGGCGTCAGGCAGGCGTTGCGCGAGATGGTGCATGACGCGGCCGCCGGTGACCATGCCGCTGGCGGAAACGATGATGCATGGGGTCTTGACGTTGTTGATTTGCTTGGACTCTTCGGTGGTGCGGGTGAGATGAAATTGGTGAACATCGAGCGGGTCGCCTTTGCCGCCACTATCTTCGCGAGTGTAGTCGAGGTCGTGATCTTCGGTGTGTTTCAGATATAGGTCGGTGGCGCTGAGGGCCATGGGGCTGTCGATGTATACAGGGAGGCGGGGGATGCGCTGCTGGTCTTCGAGCTGGCGCAGGTAATACATGAAGGTTTGCGTGCGGCCGATGGCGAAGGCGGGAATAACGATGACGCCGCCGCGCTTGGCTACGCGGTTCACGATGGCGGCGAGGAGTTCGGCGGGCTCGCCTGACTCGTGATCGCGATCGCCGTAGGTGGATTCGCAAAGCAGGACGTCGGCGTTCACCGGCGGTGTGGTTGGATCGTTGAGGATGGGCTGATCGTAGCGGCCGATATCGCCGGAGAAGATAACGACGGTTTTCTTGCCATTTTCGTTGATGGTGAGGACCAGGCTGGAGGAGCCGAGAATGTGGCCGGCGTCGTAGGAGTCAATGTGAAATTCGGGGCTGATATCAAAGCCGCCGCTGCGGGGCATGGCTTTCAGGGCGCGCAAAACGGGATCGACGTCTTCGGAAGTGTAAAGAGGCTCGGCATTGGGATGCCGGTTGTTCGGATGTTCTTTGGCGTGCAGGGCGTCTTCTTCCTGCAGGTGGGCGGAGTCTTTGAGGAGGAGCGTGGTTAGCTCGATGGTGGCGGGATTGGCGAAGATGGTGGCGCGGTAGCCGTCGCGGACGAGGCGGGGAAGTAAACCGGTGTGGTCGAGATGGGCGTGGGTGAGGACGGCGTAGTCGATTGTTTTGGGATCGGTGGGAAGGGGTTTGTAGTTGCGGTCACTGAGCTCCGGGGTGCCCTGGAAGATGCCGCAATCGACGAGGAGGCGTTTGCCTGCGGCTTCGACCAGATATTTGGAGCCGGTGACGGTGCCGGCGGCGCCGAGAAAAGTGAGTTTGGGCATAGGGGGTCATTTTACAGAAATTGGTGGTGGGTGCTAGTGGACGGAGATAAGAAAGTGCGAAAGACAAAATCTAGCGCCGCGACGCGGAGAGCGCAGAAGAGCGTTTGGAAGTAATTGGATTACATCTTGCCGAGATGGGGCGCAGCATGCTGCGCCCCTACGCGAGAGCGAACGGCGCACAGCCAAAAATGGCTGTACCACTTTAGTCGGCGGCGGAGGCTTGCTGCTTCTGCGCGACGACTTGGTCGATTTGCAGGCCGAGGCCTTTGGCTACGCCGGTGCCGTAAGCGGGATCGGCCTTGTAGAAATGCTGGATTTGCAGCTCCTGGACGCGGCGCGGGATGCTGCTCATGCTGGCGACGATGTTGCCGATGAGGCGCTCTTTGGCGTCGGCGGCCATCAGGCGGAAGAGATTGCCGGGCTGCGTGTAGTAATCGGAATCGAGCCGGTGATTGTGGCGGTCGACCGTGCCGGCGACTTCCTTGGGCCGCTCACGATATTGCGCAGCTTCTTTCGGGCCGCCGAAGCTGTTGGGTTCGTAGTTGGGTTGCGCGCCGTGATTGCCGTCGAAGCGCATGGCGCCGTCGCGATTGTAGGTGTGCACGGGGCATTGCGGCTTGTTGATGGGCAGGCCGTCGTAGTTGACGCCGAGGCGGTAGCGGTGCGCGTCGGGATAGGAAATCAGGCGCGCTTGCAGCATTTTGTCGGGCGAGAAGCCCATGCCGGGAACGATGTTGCGCGGCTCGAATGCGGCTTGCTCGACTTCGGCGAAATAATTTTCGGGATTGCGGTCGAGTACGAGTTCGCCAACTTCGATGAGTGGATAGTCTTTGTGCGGCCAGACCTTGGTTAGGTCAAAGGGATTGATGTGGTACGTGTCGGCTTGTTTTTCCGGCATGACTTGGACGGACACGCGCCACTTGGGGTAGTTGCCTTCCTTGATGGCGTTGAAGAGATCGCGCTGCGCGTAGTCGGGATCTTTGCCGCGCATCTCGTCAGCGGATTCGCGTGTGAAGTTTTTGATGCCTTGCTTGTTTTTGAAATGCCACTTCACGTAGAAGAGTTCATTTTTGTCGTTGATGAGGCTGTAGGTGTGGCTGCTGAAGCCGTCCATGTGGCGGTAACCGTCGGGAGTGCCGCGGTCGGAGAAGAGAATGGTGACTTGATGGAGGGATTCGGGAGAGAGGGACCAGAAATCCCACATCATGGTGGGGGATTTGAGATTGGTTTCGGGATCGCGCTTTTGCGTGTGGATGAAGTCGCCAAACTTTAGAGCGTCGCGGATGAAGAAGACGGGAGTGTTGTTTCCGGTCATGTCCCAGTTGCCTTCCTCGGTGTAGAACTTGAGGGCAAAGCCGCGGGGGTCTCGTTCGGTGTCGGCAGATCCTTTTTCGCCGCCGACGGTGGAGAAGCGAATGAAGGTGGGGGTCTTTTTGCCGACGGCGTTGAAGAGCTTGGCGGAGGTGTACTTGGGCATGTCTCGATTGGTGCAGACAAAATAGCCGTGGGCGCCGGAACCTTTTGCGTGGACTACGCGTTCGGGAATGCGCTCGCGATTGAAATGGGCCATTTTTTCGAAGAGCAGGAAGTCCTCGAAAACGACCGGACCGCGGGGGCCAACGGTGAGGGAATTCTGGTTGTCGCAGACTGGGCGGCCCGCGTCGGTGGTCATGATGTTCTTTTTTTCTTCAGGCATCCATCCTCCTAGATTCGGGGGCGTACGCACCCCGGTTAACAATGTAAGCGGCGGGGCAAGTATAATGCCAATATATAGATTGGATAAAGGGAATAGGCATTGCCTATAGGTGAGAGCCGTGGAACTGCATCAACTTCGATATTTTTGCGCGGTGGCGGACAGCGGATCGTTCAGCCGGGCGGCGGAGCAGTCACACGTTTCGCAGCCGTCGCTGTCGCAGCAGATTCTAAAGCTGGAGGATGAGCTGGGGGCGCGGCTGTTTGACCGGCTAGGGCGCTCGGTGCGGCTTACGGACCTGGGCAAAACGTTTTTGCCGCGCGCGCGCGCGGTGCTGCGGGAACTGGAGGCTGCGCGCGGAGACGTGGTGGAGCAAAAGGACTCGATAGGAGGGACGATTTGCGTTGGGGTGATTCCCACCATTGCGCCGTACTTTTTGCCGGCGCAACTGACATTTTTGTCGCGGCGGTTTCCGCAGGCGCGGGTGACGGTAGTGGAGGAGATCACACCGGTATTGCTGGAACGGCTGCGCGCGAGCGTGGTGGACGTGGCGATTCTGGCGCTGCCAATTCGCGGGCACGAGTTCGAGACGTTCTCGTTGCTGACGGAGCATTTGTTTGCGGCACTGCCGAAGGAACATCGCTATGCGAAGCGGTCGTCTCTCGCCCTGAAGGATCTTCGCGTGGAGCCTTTTCTTTTGCTGCGCGATGGTCACTGTTTTCGCGACACCGCGGTGGCCGCTTGCGACCGGGCGCGGCTGAACCCGCAGATTGTTTTTGAGAGCGGGCAGTTCAGCAGCATATTGAGCATGGTGGGGGCGGGGATGGGAGTGTCGATTGTTCCGGAGATGGCCGTCGAGAAGAAATCAGGTTGCCGCTTTGTGCGAATCGTGGATGCCGAGGCGTCGCGGACGATTGGGGCGGTGGTACTGCGCGGACGGTCGCTTACGCGGTTGCACCGGGCTTTTTTGGCGCATTTGCGGGCTACGCCGGGCAACCAATCCGATTTAACAGAGGCTGACCACCTGCGACGAAACCACATCTGACGGAGCGGCTCTGGCGGGAGTTAGCGGAAAAGGCTCTCCAACTGGACGCGCTCATTCGTTCTCGCGTCGCGATACTTAACAATAATGGGAGTGTAGAGAGATAAAGCCCAGCGCCGCCCCGCAGGTTGCGAAATCGCGCGGGAGCCGGGAACGACCACGGCTTCCTCGGGAATCATGAGCGGGCTGCCGTCCGTCGCGGCATAAATTTGTTCGCGCACCAGATCATATACGGCGGTTGAGCCATTCAGTATTACCCCGCTGCCGAGCACGGCGCGGCGCTTCACGACAACGCCCTCGTACACGCCGCAATTCCCCCCGACCATGACTTCATCCTCAATAATCACCGGCATGGCGCCGATAGGTTCGAGAACGCCGCCAATTTGTGCGCCTGCGGAGATGTGGCAGTTTCGTCCGACCTGCGCGCAACTTCCGATCAAGGCGTGCGAGTCAACCATCGTGCCATCATCGACGTACGCACCGGCATTGATGAACATCGGCGGCATGCACGTGACACCACGTCCGACGTACGCAGCATCGCGAATGCTGGAGCCACCGGGAACAATTCGCACCTGGCTGGCGAGGCTTAGTGCTTTGGGCGGATAGGCGTCTTTGTCGAAAAAGGGTTGGCGAAGACGGTCGATAGACATATCGACCACTTTACCCATGCGAAATCCGAGTAGGATGCCTTTCTTCACCCAAGCGTTAACGCGCCAGCCCGTTTTCGACGCAGGATCAGGTTCGGCGGCGCGGACTTCGCCCCGATTCAACGCGCCTTTGAGGGACTCGAAGATGCGGCGGTGTTCTTCCGTATACTGCGGCGGAGGACAGTCAAATAGCTGCTCAATCTCTGACGGCAGCATAGGTTTTCTCGACCAGCCCGAGCGTTTCAAGAACGGAATGAATGCGCGCCAGGGAAGCGGCGCTCGGCGCCACCAGAGGAAGCCGCCAGACTGCCTGCAGCAATCCCATTTCGGCCATGGCTGCCTTCACCGGAATTGGATTGGATTCCACGAAATTCACCTCCATTAGCGCAAGATACTGTACGTGGATCGCGCGCGCGGCTGAAAAATCATCTTGCAACGCGAAATTGCAGAGATTGGCCATTTCGGCGGGGATTTCGTTGGAGGCGACGGAAATTACGCCACGGCCACCGACCGCAAAAAGCGGCAACGTGATGGCGTCGTCGCCGGAGAGAACCACGAAATGTTTCGGCACCTGCGCAGCGATGGATGCCATCTGCGAAATGTTCCCTGACGCCTCCTTGACGCCCACAATCGTTTCGATGGCCGACAGGCGCTTTACGGTGGCGGGCTCAATGTTAACTCCGGTGCGGCCGGGGACGTTGTACAGCAAGATCGGCAGTGAGACGGCGCTGGCAATGAAGCGAAAATGTTGGTACAGGCCTTCCTGCGTGGGCTTATTGTAATAGGGCGCGACGGAAAGAATGCCGCTGACGCCCATCGCTTCATACTCGCGCGCGGCGCGTGCGACCTCCGCGGTGTCGTAGCCGCCGGCTCCGGCGACCACGGGCACTTTGCCGTGCGCTTCCTCTAACGTGATTTCCACGACGCGTCTGCGCTCGTCTTGCGTGAGTGTGGGGCTTTCGCCGGTGGTTCCGCAGGGCACGAGAAAATGGACTCCGGCATCGACTTGACGCCGCACCAGCCGGCGCAGAGCGGCTTCGTCGAGCGAGAAGTCATTCTGAAATGGAGTAACCAGCGCGGTACCGCAACCTGTGAACATGATGTTGTCTCCTTATCGATCCTTTGCGTCTAGCGTTTGGTTTTTTGACGCGTGGCCGGCAAAACGGGCCACGAATCAGCCCAATTCGTTTACGATCTCGCGAAATTCGAACACGCCGCTCTTCCCAAGTATCCAGCGGGCCGCGCGCAGAGCACCGCGGGCAAATCCTTCACGGCTTCTGGCCGTGTGGCGGATGGTGATTGTGTCGGCGCTGGAATCGAAGCCAATCTCGTGGGTTCCGGGATGGGCGCCAGCGCGATTCGCGCTTAAGTTGATAGCGCGTTCGAAACCGGCCTGCTTCATTTCTTCCGCGACCGCCAACAGCGTGCCGGAGGGCGCATCTCGCTTGGCGGCGTGATGGATTTCCCAGCCCCACGCTTCGTATTCGTGTTCCGCCGCGAAGGCGCTGGCCGCCTGCGCGATGATCTGGCGGAAGCGGTAAACACCGACGGAGAAATTCGGACCCCACACTAAAGCGCCGCCGCCGGATTGGACGGCCTCGCGCGCGCAGGGCAACTGCTGAAACCATCCGGTCGTGCCCGCTACTACTGGAATGCGCAGCGCCGCAAGCCGGCGAATATTCTGGAGGACTGCTGACGGCGTAGAAAATTCCACGGCGGCGTCCACGCCGCGAAGATTTTCGCCGCTGAGGCCTGCACCGTGGACATTCGTGGAGCTGTTTAGCGTCAGACGGACGTCGAAGCCGTATTCCGGCGCGAGCTGTTCGATCAGGCGGCCCATCTTTCCGTGTCCGACGATGGCGAGTCCGCGCGTCATTGGGATTTCCTCGAAGCTGCTGCGTGCGACGCGAGCAGCCGCTTGGCCATGCTTGCATAGATCGGCACGGCATCGCGTAGCTCGCGCTTTGCAATGCGCTCCTCGGCCGTGTGCGCCACATGAATGCTGCCCGGCCCAATCAGAAAGGGCGTGCCCCATGTCTCGCGCAGCACTGGGACGTCGGTGGTGAACGCCACGACGGTGGTCGGCAAATCATCGAAGGCGGAAAAATGGAAGACCGGCGTGTACAAGACCTCGCGGGCCTCCACTCGTCCGGCTACCGTTTGGTGAACGGCCTCTCGCACGGGAGCGGCGTCTCCCACTAACCGAAACATGAGCTCCGCCCGGGCCTCGTCGGCAACGACGTTGGGCGCGCGGCCGCCGGAGATTGTGCCGATGTTCAATGTGGATTTTCCAAACAACGAATCTTCCGGCAAAGAGAGACGGCGGACGTCGTTAAGGACATCCAGGAGCGTATGGATTGCCGAGTTTCCTAGTTCCGGGTATCCGGAATGGGCGAGGCGGCCTTTCGCGGTCAGCTCAAAGCGCAGCGCCCCCTTTGATGCGACGCACAATTTGTTTTCTGTGGGCTCACCGTTGATCAGATAGCGAGAGCCGCGCAGCGTTTTGGCGGCAGCGCGGGCGCCTGCGCTATTTCGTTCTTCGCCGACGACGAAGAGGAGGGCGAGATCTGAAATGCCTTCCGCGAGGAGTTGTTCAACAGCGGTGATCATGGCGGCGATGATGCCTTTGGCATCGCAGGAACCGCGCCCCCAGAGAAATTCTTCATCTTCGCTCGACGGGAAAAAGGGGGGCACGGTATCCATGTGCGTCGAGAGCGTGACCAGCGGCCGACCCCAACTTGCAAAAACGTTAAAGCGCTGCGCTTCGACCGGCATGCGTTCGACACTGCCGCCGTATTTCGCGGCCAGCGGAGAAAGATGGCGAAACAAAAAGTCGCCGGCTTTGGCTTCGTTGTTCGTTACCGATTCGATGTCAACGAGCGCGCGCGTGAGCTCAAAAAGGTCCATAGTCGTTTTCTGGAATGGAACGAAAGAGAAGGAAAGAACCGAAGGAAATTCGGGGCTGTCACTCCTCGATAGCGCTCCATCCGCGTGACGTCGTTATTGCTTACGGATGACAGTGGACAGGTCTTAGGCCTGGCCCCCAGCCGCGCACGGCATTCAGCTGCCGCGGCGACTTCGGCGGATCAACAGCAATTGCCCCTTTCGCGCGAGCGTCCGAAGCTGATCGGAAAGCACGCCCCGCTACTAATGGGATCCGCACCTCTACCAAGTACAGAATGAAAGTAGCGGAGGGGGCTGGGAAAGTCAATCCGTGGAAGCATCCAAAAGACGCATTCGGCGTATCGGTTTTTTGCGGGTTCGCCTGGATTGACGGCGGGGGCTGGCTTGTTTAGACTCGGCTGAGCAAATGAGCGTTTCGAATCATCTCCGGGCGCATCGGCACCATCATCACGGCCACATGCCGCGCCCGTTGAGTTGTACCTAACGATTCGTTAGAAGACGTACTCATCGGCCCGCTGGCGCAGTAAGCCCCAGCGGGTTTTTTGTTTTTTGTTGGATGTTTCGGAGGAGGCGCGTGGACATCGCATTTGAAAAAAGCGGCGGGCTAGTGCCCGTGATTGTTCAGGACAGCCGCAGCGGCGAAGTGTTGATGCTCGGCTTCATGAACGCGGAGGCGCTTGCGGAGACGCAGCGAACGCGCGAGGCGGTGTTCTTCAGCCGCTCGCGCAACCGCTTGTGGAAGAAAGGGGAGACGAGCGGGCACGTCTTGCGCGTAGTGGAAATGCGTATCGATTGCGACGCGGATGCACTGCTTTTGCGCGTCGAGCCAGCAGGACCTGGCGTTTGCCACAAAGGTTATTTTAGTTGCTTCTTCCGGCGGATGGAAGAGAGCGGCGGCGCGCGGACCATTGAGGAGCGGACATTTGATCCAGATAAAGTGTACGCCCCGGGGGCGCAATGATGAATCGCTTGAGGCTGGGAATCCCTAAGGGCAGTTTGCAGGAAGCGACGTTGGAGCTTTTTGCGCGGGCTGGTTGGAAGATCACGATTAGCTCGCGAAGCTACGTGCCTGCGATTGATGATCCGGAGATTGAGTGCTTGCTCGTGCGTGCGCAAGAGATGGCGCGCTATGTGGAAACGGGGGCTCTGGATGCGGGAATTACTGGGCATGATTGGGTGGTCGAAACTGGTGCGGACGTCGGGGAACTCGCCGAGCTTGTGTACGCGAAGCAGAGGCTGTCGCGCGTGCGCTGGGTGCTCGCGGTGCAGGAAGATTCCGCGATTCGTGAGCCGCGCGATTTGCAAGGCAAAGTAATCGCTACGGAGATCGTGCGCATCACCGGGGAATATCTGAAACGGCATGGAGTGAGCGGGCGCGTGGATTTTTCCTGGGGCGCTACGGAGGTGAAAGTGCCGCAGCTTGCTGACGCGATTGTCGAGGTGACGGAGACGGGGTCTTCACTGCGCGCTAACCGCTTGCGGATTGTGGACACCGTTCTGGAATCGGCAACGGTCTTCATTATGAACCGCGCGGCGGCCGCAGACGCGTGGAAGAAAGAAAAAGCAGAGTGTCTAATTTTGATGCTGCAGGGGGCCATTGCTGCGGCTAGCAAAGTTGGCTTGCTACTCAACGTGCGACGGGAGGACCTTGACCGTGTGGTCGCTATTCTGCCGGCGCTGAAAAATCCCACGATTTCGATGCTCAGCGATCCGGGGTGGGTGGCGGTGAATACGATTGTTGAGGAATCCATCGTCCGGCAAATACTGCCAAAGCTCAAGGCTGCGAATGCGCAGGGAATTGTCGAGTATCCCCTGAACAAGATCGTGCTGTGATGCGAATCCTGCGACTAACTAGCGCCGTGGAAAAGAGGCTGCTCGCTGCGCGCAAATCTCGCGACGTCCAAGCCGAGAAAGTCGCCGCCGCAATCATCGCCGACATCCGGCGTCGTGGAGATGCCGCTCTGCTCTTCTGGACGAAAAAACTGGATGGCATAAACCTGGCGCGGCAAGGGATGTGGGTCTCGCACCATGAGATCGAAGAAGCCCAAAAAAATGTCGGCGCAGATTTCCTGCGCGCCATGAAACACGCAATGGTCAACGTCCGAAAGGTGGCTGAGAAACAGTTGCCGCGAAACTGGTCGATGGAAGTGGAACCAGGTGTGAGCATCGGACAAAGGGTCAGGCCCATTGAAACGATCGGCTGCTATATTCCAGGCGGCAAGTCTACGTTACTTTCGACTCTGGTAATGACCGCCGTGCCGGCTCAAGTTGCGGGCGTAAAGAGGATTGTGGCTGTGTGTTCGAGGCCGAACCATGAGTTGCTTGCGGCGGCTGGCATCCTCGGTGTGAGCGAAGTCGCGCGCATCGGCGGTGCGCAGGCCATTGCCGCCCTCGCCTGCGGAACCAAAACGATTCCGCGCGTCGATAAAATCTTTGGGCCCGGCAACCGCTTTGTGACCGCCGCAAAGCAGCTTGTAAGTTATCACTGCGCCATCGACCTTCCCGCCGGACCAACCGAAGCGATTGTGATTGCGTCGCGGGGCAATCCGAGATGGATTGCGGCGGATTTGCTGGCGCAATCGGAACATGCCGCGGACGCAGGGATCATCCTGGTGACGACGTCCGCGCGACTGGCAAGGGAAGTGCGACGCAAAGTCGACGAACAGTTGAAGAGATTGCCGGAAACAAACTCTTCCCGTGTTTCCTTGAAAACGCACGGGGTGATTTTGCTCGCGGCGTCCGAGGATGCGGCGCTCGAGTTTGTGAATCGCTTCGCGCCGGAGCATCTCAGCCTTCCGCAAGGTGGAGCTGCGACTCTCAGAAAGATTTCTGCAGCCGGGACTGTTTTTGTTGGTCCTTGGGCTGCACAGCCGCTCGGCGATTACGCGAGCGGCAGCAACCACGTTCTGCCCACCGGTGGCTGGGCACGGAGTCGCGGAGGATTGTCGGCGGCGGATTTTGTGAAGTGCATCAGCGTGCAGACGGTTAGCCGCAAAGGTTTCCAGCGGCTGGCTGCGGATGTGCGGGTTCTCGCACGGGCAGAGAATCTGCTGGCGCATGAAAATGCGGTAGCGGTGCGCGAATGATGCCAAGAACGGCAAGGATTCATCGCAAGACCAACGAGACCGATATCAAGCTCCGTCTGAACCTGGACGGACGCGGCAAAGCCCGCATCGCTACGGGAATCCGCTTCTTCGATCACATGTTGGAACTCGTGGCCCGGCATGGGGCGATCGATTTGGAGTTGAACGCGCGTGGAGATTTGGACGTCGACCAGCACCACACGGTGGAAGACGTGGGAATCGCCCTAGGCGAAGCGGTGACGAAGGCCCTGGGCACGAAGCGCGGAATCTTGCGCGCGGGATATTTCCTAATGCCCATGGACGAGACGCTCGCCGCCAGCGCGGTCGATTTGGGTGGGCGGCCCTTTTGCGTTGTGAACGCCAAAATTGCGAGCGTGCGCGTCGGAGATTTTCAGACCGAGCTCACCGAGGATTTCTTTCAAGGGTTTGCGCAGGCCGCCCACGCCAATGTGCATCTCCGCGTTCTCTACGGGCGATCCTCGCATCACCAAGTAGAGGCCATGTTCAAGGCATTTGCGCGCGCTTTGCGTTTCGCCGTGGCGCGTGACAAAAGGTTGCGGCGCGTGCTGCCCAGCACCAAAGGTTTACTGTGAAAATCACCCTGTTGGATTGCGGCGTGAGCAACCTAGCTTCTGTCGAGCGCTCCCTGCAACGGCTGGGAGCAGAATTGCAATGCGCGGCCACGGCTGAATGCGTGGAAAGAGCGGAGGCGCTGCTGCTCCCGGGCGTGGGACACTTCGAAGCGCTTATACGAGTGCTCAGCGAGCGCAAATTGCGCGCCCCGCTTTGCGACGCGATCCGTCGCGGTGTCCCGTTTCTCGGCATTTGCCTGGGACTCCAAGCACTCTATGACGCTAGCGACGAAGCGCCGGAAATGACCGGCTTGCAGGTGTTGCCGGGGCGCGTGCGCGCGCTGCCGGCGGTCGCGAAGTTGCCGCACATGGGTTGGAATCGCCTCATCTTGAAAAACCAGTCGCGGCTGCTCAAGGGCATCGACGCTGATGCGTATTTCTATTTCGCGCACAGTTATGCCGCGATCGAACAAGGCGAAGAAACGGTGGCGGCGTGCAGTTATGGAACTGAGTTTGTCGCTGTACTCGAAAAAGAAAATATGTGCGCGGTCCAGTTTCATCCGGAGAAGAGCGGAGAAGCTGGCGCGCAAGTCCTGCGGAATTTCATGAGGCTGTGCGCATGAGTCTGGCGCGACGCATCATTCCTTGCCTGGATGTCGATGGCGACCGCGTGGTGAAGGGCGTGAACTTTGTCGGGCTTCGCGACGCCGGCGACCCCGCGCAATTGGGGGCGCGGTATGACGCAGAAGGCGCGGACGAGCTCGTCGTGCTGGATATCGCAGCTTCGCGCGACCGGCGGCCGACGTTTCTGGAGACGATTCGGCGCGTTGCGGCGGAGCTCGCGATTCCCTTGACCGCGGGAGGCGGCATCCGGAGCACGGAAGACGCACGGGCCGTGCTGCGAGCCGGCGCAGACAAGATTACGCTGAATACCGCGGCAGTGGCCCGGCCCGAGTTGATCTCGGAAACATCGCTCGAGTTTGGCGCGCAGGCCGTGGTGCTGGCGATCGACGCTAAGAGAGACGGGGACAAGTGGGTGGTGATGGTTCGCGGCGGGCGTGACTCCGCAAATCTGGATGCGATCGCGTGGGCGAAACAAGGCGTTGCCCTCGGGGCCGGAGAGATTCTGCTGACGTCCATGGATCGAGATGGGACAAAGAGCGGCTTCGATACAGCGCTCACGGCGGCGATATCGTCGACGGTCTCCGTACCGGTTATCGCGTCCGGCGGCGCGAAGGTGCCCGAGCACTTCGCGGAGATTTTTACCGCCGGGCACGCGGATGCGGCGTTGGCGGCCTCCATTTTCCACGATCGTATTCAGCCGATTCGCAAGCTCAAAGAATTTCTGTCCGCGCGCGGCATTCCGGTTAGGTTGCCGTGCTGATTCCGTGTATTGACTTGCAGGAAGGCCAAGCGGTGCAGCTCGTGCACGGGAGAAGGCGCGAGCTTGCGATCGCGGACGTGATGTCGCTGCTGCTGAAATTCAAGAAGCACAAGTGGCTGCACGTCATCGATTTGGATGCTGCCATGGGGAACGGCAACAACAGCGAACTGGCGCGCAAACTATGCGAAGAAGCGGCCCAGCGATACGGGATGAGAGTGCGCGTGGGCGGAGGAATTCGCACCGTTTCGCGCGCGGAGGAGATCACGAAATGGGGGGCGCGCCAAGTCATCATCGGAAGCGCCGCGTTCGAAGCCAGCAAGATAAACGCGCCATTTCTCCGGCGGCTCCGCACGCGAATAGGCCGCCCGGGAATTGTTGTGGCGCTCGACACGGCCAAGGGCCACGTTGTGATTAAGGGATGGCGAGAAAGCCTGCGGATTCGAGCGGAGCAGGTGATGGAGCAGCTTGAGCCGTTTTGCGCCGCATTTCTCTGCACAGATGTGGATCGTGAAGGAACGATGAGTGGAGCCAATCGCGAGTGGTTCGAGCGGTTGCGCAGTGCTACCTCGCATCCGATCATTGCTGCGGGTGGCATTAAGGCACAGCGGGAAATAGATGCTCTTGAACGGATGGGAATCGACGCCGCGGTAGGCATGGCACTCTACAAGCATCGGCTGCACTAGAGGGCTGAGGCCTTGTATCACTCTTATGTTTATCCGGAGAATTTCGGCGTCTCAACTCATCGAACCGAGACGGCGATTTGGACATCGACATTGCCCTTGATCGCATTCGAGTAGGGACAGATGGCGTGGGCGCCCTCGACAAGCTGTCCGGCCGTCTTCTGGTCGACGCCGGCGATGGTCACGGCGAGCGCGGCGGACAGCACGAAGGCACCCGAGTCGTTGCGGCTGAGGCCAATCTCGGCGACAACTTTGATGTCGCCATCGGCGAAATGGCGGCGAGCCTCGCGGCTCACGTGGAAGAGCGCATTCTCAAAGCACGCGGCATAGCCTCCGGCGAAGAGTTGCTCTGGGTTGGTCGCATCGCCTTTACCTCGAAGCGTTCGGGGCAGGGCCAGCTTAAGATCGAGCAGGCCGTCGTCGCTGCGGATCGATCCGTTACGGCCTCCGGTGGCAGTGACCTTTGTGGAATAGAGAGTGCCCGGCATCTGTGTTCTCCTTTGTTGCGCCGTCAGATCGTTGGGATCGTTTCGGCGTCGGTTATGTGTTCTTTACCTGTGATGAACGGAGCGCGATCCGAGGTTACAAGTTCTTCTACCGAGCATGCGATGCAGCTTCTTCGATCAGAGCTGCAACCTCCTTTGGCCTAGAGACGTAAACCGAGTGGCTGGCGCCTGGGACTTCGACCTTGTGGCTGTTGGCTCGTGTGGCATACCAGCGTTCGAGGTCGGGGTTGATGGTTCGGTCGGCGCCCGCTATCAACATCCAGCTTGGCTTGCTTCTCCACGCAGCCGTGGTGATGACTGCTTTGAAATTGTCAGCTAAGTTGAGCACCTGCGATCGCGCCATAAAAGCGGCCTGCTCAGCAGACAGGTCGGCTGCGAAGTACTCATGAAACTGCGCGGGGTCGAGGTAAGTGAAACCGTCTGCCGTCTTTTTGATCGCACCAGACTTGCTGAGGTCACTGGGGAAGCGCTTTCCGTCGTCTGCCTCGTTCTCTCCAGCGTCTGGCATGTGGGCCGCGACGTACACCAAACCGGCAACCGATGGATCCGTGCCCGCTTCGGTAATTACGGCTCCCCCGTAACTGTGAGCGACAAGAATGCACTGTCCATCTTGTAGAGCAAGGGCGCGCTTCGTGGCAGCCACATCGTCCTTAAACGAGGTTTCCGGCTCTTGGACGATGCTGACGTTATAGCCATCTTTGACAAGGATGTCGTAAACGCCTTTCCAGCCAGAACCATCCGCCCAGGCCCCGTGAACCAGAACAATATTCCGAATGCGATGCTCTTGGTTCTGCGCTGAGAGCGCGCGGCAAGTCAACAGCAATAATACGATGCACAGGGACTGAGAGATTCCTCGTACTACTTGCATAGACGTTATGGAATTACTCATTTTGTCGCTCCTTTTTGTGAATTGATTTGCATATCGGTACGGCGACACTCGTTTGCTAGCGAACTCCCTCAGAGCGTCAGATAGACGATTTGGACCCACTGGTCGGAGTTGACGATGCCTTTGCCCCAGACGGGGTCGAGATCGGCGAACGGCTTTTCCGCGACGGCTTCCTGGGCGGATTTTCCCGCGGATTTCAATTTCTGAACGCGATCGCGCGAAGTGATGAGCATGTCCCGGGATTTCGTGAGGTCGGCTTTGTTGCCGAGCGGGCCGTGCCCCGCAACAATCTTGGTGTGATTGTCGGCGAGCGAGAGAATTTTGTCAGCGGCGGCAATCATGCCGTCGATATTGCCGCCCGTACCGGGGTCGATGTAGGGATACATGCCGTTGAAAAACAAGTCGCCCATCGAAATCACGTTTGCCTTTTGAAAATGAACGTAGATATCCGAATCCGTGTGCGCGGGAGCAACGTGTTGGAGAGCGAGGGTTTCGCCATTGGCATGCAACTTGTAACTGGTAGCGAAGGTCTGCTGCGGCAAGGCCTCCGCGGGCGAGGGGTCGAAATGCAATCCGGCGAGCGCGCCGTCTGCTCCTCTGTACAAGACCGGCAGATCATGCGGCTCGGACATGCGCTTCTTAGTGTTTTCGTGGGCCAGGACCGTGGCTCCTGCGACGTGAAGATGCGCGTTGTTATCGGTATGGTCGAAATGCCAGTGGGTGTCGATGACGTATTTAACCGGAGCGTTGCCAAGGCCATCGAGAGCCTCTTTGAGCCTGGGCCAGGCAGGCGCAACGAAAGTGTCTACGACGAATTTGCCGTCGGGACCGTTGAGGGCTACCACGGCTCCGCCGGGGCCGTCGAACATAGTGACATTATCAGCGAGCTTTTGCGTTTCCACGGGAACGGCATTGAACTGGGCGCGAAAACTCGCGAGCTGCTCGGCCGGCGAAGGCGCTTGCTGCGCGTAGCCCGCTGCGGAGGCGCGGAGCAACGTCGCGGGAAAGAGGTGCGCCAGAAAGGCGCTGCCGGCGAGCGTGGCCGAACCTCGCAACATTTCGCGGCGTGAGGTTTGCCTCTGTAAGAAATTGAATTTCATTTTCTTTAATCCTTTCTTTCGATGGCATCGAACTACTCCTTTGCCACACTCGGTTAGACACTTTCGGATCTGATTAGAGACATTGTTTGTTTTGGTGCCTGTGATAAGATGCGCAAATAAGTGTGAAAATATGGAGCTTCGTCAAATCCGGTCGTTTCTCTCGATCGCGGAGACTCTGCACTTCGGGCGTACTGCGGAGTTGATTCATCTCAGCCAACCAGCCTTAAGCCTTCAGATACGAGCGCTTGAGGAGGAGGTCGGCGTGCGACTCTTCGACCGAAACCGACGCAAAACAACGCTCACCGCGGCTGGTGTCGCCTTTCGCGATGATGCAGTTGCAGCGCTCTCGCAATTGGACCAAGCGATTCGCAGGGCGAGGATGGCTGCCAACGGAAAACTGGGACTATTGCGAATCGGGTTCATCTCAACCGCCGGAAGTGAGATTGTGCCCAATATCGTTGGTCAGTTTAGAGAGTTAAATCCCGAAGTAGAGTTCTCTTTGCGCGCTATCCCCACGGCGGATCAGGTACAGATGCTGGAGGCCGGGTCGCTCGACATTGGATTTCTTCGTCTGCCGATTGGCGGGCACTTGGGCCTCGATGTTGTCACAGTGCATCGCGAACCATTCGTACTCGTGGTACCCGCGTCCCATAAACTGGCAAAAAGGAAAAGGGTGCGCCTAAGCGAAGTGTCTGGTCAGGACTTCGTGATGTATGAGCGTACCTACGCCCCTGGATTCCACGATCTAATCTTCGGGATGCTTCGCGATTCCAGGATTGTTCCCAACGTTTCCCAGACCGCAGCAGAGATCTCAACGCTGATCTCGCTAGTCGATGCGCACATGGGTATCGCCATTCTTCCCGCATCGGCAGTCAAACATAGCGTTGCTTCGGTAATCGCTTGTGACATTGTAGACCAGATACCGATGTCTGAAATTGCTATCGTTGTCAGTAAACGAGTCCGAGCGGCAGCCGTAGACAACTTCAGATCTTTCGCTCTAAAAAAGCTAGGTCGGGCAAGAAACTCTCATGCGCTCAACTCGTGAGTCAGCCGTCGGGCTTATCGAAGAAGGTCGTCAGTGCAAAACCAAAGTATTGATGCGCTTGGGCACTTCTCCCGCCGGGATTACGGCTATGGATTTGAGCGTCTTTGCGTCGATCGCAGACACTGAGCGAGCAGCGGAATTGGAAACGTAAACTGTTCTACTGTCGGGTGTGAAGGTGATCCACTCCGGAACCCCTCCGGTGGGTGCATGGCCGAGCGGATGAACGAGCGGCAGGGCGGAGTGGCCGACTAACTTGAGATTTGGAAGTGAGTACTCAAACACAGCATTCGCAAAGGTGCTATTAACCCACAGCGATTTACCGTCCGGCGCGACGCCTATACCATGCGACGGAGTGCCGGTGCGCTCCTCGAGGATTCCAAACCCACCGGGCTGGTCGGGCAGGGCGATGCGAGCCACTTCGGCGCGTTTTGCGAAGTCTACTATGGCAAATCCGTGAAAACCGGAGAGCTGAACGAAAATGCGACGAGTTGATCCATCGAGGTTTGTTTCAAAAGCCATGGGACGAACGCCGCGGTCGAACTCGAGCTCCCATGCGATTTGGTCTGTCGCGAGGTCAATGATAGTGGCCGATTTGGACTCGATCGAACCAACCACAGCGTACTTGCCGTCCGGAGTGACGTAGATGTTGTGGACGCTGCGATTCACGGGTATGGTCTTCACGCGGCTGAGGGAAGTTGTGTCAATCACGTCGACTGCACCGGGTAGGGTGCGGATACCAACCAAGACGCGGCGGCCGTCCTTTGTGATGGTTATGTTGTTTGGGCGGGCGCTGAGCTCTACTTTGTGTATTACTTGTCCGCTGACGCGATCCACTACGTCGAGCACACTTTCGGATTCGTTGCTTACATAGACTCGCGTGCCGTCAGGCGAAAAGTTGATTCCGTGAGGCAGTTCGATACCTCGGATCACCTGGACGACCTTGTTAGTCGTGGCGTCGACGACGTCGATCGTGTCCGCGGCGCTGTTTGTAATATAGATGAGCGAAAACGTCGTTGATGCGAGCTGGGAACCCGCTCGGAGGCCGCGCACCCAATCGGCTAGGGTGAGCCAATCGGGATCGTTTTGCGACGAAAACTGCCAGCCGCCCGAATGGAATGGATCACCGCCAGCACTTGGCGCGAGAGGATGGAGCAATAGAGGACTGGAACCCGGCTCACCCGGAACTACTAATTGCAGTACGCTTTGTAGGTTTTGGCGGGATTGCTCTTCGGTCCAATCTGCTGCCCCGGGCGATAATTTTTGAAGACGGAAAATTCTGTTTGATTCCGAGTGACAGCCATAGCAGCGCGCGTGGCCGGGCCGCTCCTTTAAGAAAATTGGCTGGACAGTGGATTTGAACGATTGAAAATTCAGAGCTTGCGATTTTGACATGGATTTTGCTTGATCTGGAGGAGATGTGGCGGTTTGAGCGTGCGCTGCCGCTGGTCGTTCTGCTGTGGCGCAGGCGCTGGCAAGGGATGCGAACGCCAAAAACAGCTTCGCCTTTGTTAACCACCACGCTCGCACAGTGAGGGCACTCCTTTGAATTTCGCGCCTTCAGCGCCCCTACACCAGTAAACGGAAGGGTGCGGAGTGTGAGTGGCGAGCCGGCTTGTGGATTCCAAATAGCTGCCAGAGTGGCAGAAACACACGCAAATACGCTTTCGGCGCCGGCTTCGTTGCAACATGGTTAGAAGACTATTTTGATGGCGAACTGAATCTGCCGTTCAGGAATGGTTGTCCTGAGCAAGGCTCCCGCCGTCCCGCCTGCTAACGACGCTCCCGTCCCATCGAAGAGGTCGGTATTGCCGTCACCTGGGCCTGGCGGTGCAAAGTTAGCGTGGTTCAGAATGTTAAACATCTCTACGCGGAACTGGACGTTGAAATTTTCCGAGATTCTCCTGATGTGGTTGTTCTTAAAAACGGAGAAGTCCAAATCCATTATGCCGGGACCGATGAGGATGTTGCGGCCTGCATTGCCGCGGAGATTGAAGCACTGTGGGAAAACGGCTGCGACCGGCGGCAGGGTAGGATCGCTCGGCTGGGCACTCGCGGGGAATTGGTTGCAGTTCTGCGTCCAAAACGTCATATCGGGCGCAGTGGGGACAGCGAAGCACTGCGTTTTGACGTAATTGTTCGGATTGCCGGGATTAGTGAGCGTCGCGCATCCAGAACCGCCCAGGCGGTTCGGGAAGGCAAAATCGTCGCTGCTGAGCGTATTCGCGGGGTCACTACCTGTTCCCCACGTGGCAGTGAACGGCACGCCGTCGCTGACGGTGAAAATTAAGCCCAGTTCCCAGCCAGCCGTCACCCACTTTGCTGGACCGGTCCATGACTTAGCCGAAGGAACCTCCCACGTTCCATTCAAAACAAGAGTACGGCCGACGTTGAAATCGGCTAGGCCACGGGTCAATTTCATGTCGAACCAATTGAGGCTCGAAATTGAGTTACCGAACGCATCGCCCGCGAGCGTCGCCGAATTGGTATCAATGTTCTTGCCCCACGTGTACGTGCCTTGCATCTGAAAGCCGTGGCTCAAGCGCTTGGCGAGTTGCGCTTCGAGGGCGTTGTAGTAGGAGCGTCCCTGATAAAACATTCCGCGAATTGAGCCAAAGTTCGGGTTAATGGTCAAGGGCGCCGATCCCGCATTGGGTCCGCTTGTGAGGTTTCCATTGATATCGACTTGCGGCCAGAGATACGCCCCCGAAGGTAATTTTGTAGGAATAACTAAATCAGCTTCATCCACGCGGAACGGTTGGTGCACGCCGCGCGAGCCCACGTAGGCAACCATGGCTGCGAGGCTTGAAGTGAGTTGGTACTGGACATTCAGATTCCATTGCGTGACGTAATTGCGTTTAGGGTTGGAATCAACAAACGTGGAACGCAACTTATTTGCCGGTGGTGGCGATGGGATACCGGAAGGAAATGAACCAGCGCTTGTGTTGTTGACCGATGTGTATTGAAAAAATGGAGTGGCCTGCGTCTCGAGAAGGATGAACTGATACGGAAGCGGCAAAACATCGAATAATCCCGCTCCGCCCCGCACGGCCATTCTTCCGTTGTGGAGTGGGTCCCAGGCAAACCCGATGCGCGGCTCAAAGTTACGAAGTGTTGGGTTGGAGAAGAGTGGGCCGGCACTGACACAGCCAGCAACAACTGCCCCGCAGACAGGCTGCGGATCTTTAATATTCCGGAGATTAATGAGCTTGTTGTCAGTCTCTGTTGGTACCGTCGTCATCTCGTAACGCACGCCGAGATTTAAGGTCAGGTTGGGTTTCCAGCGCCAATCATCCTGCACATAGGCGCCGAAAATACTCTGGCGAAAATTGCGGGGTGAAAGAGAGCTGGCGATTCCTCCCGCGAACTTGCTGGGAGCATTTTGAAGAAAAGACTGCACATTTCCGAAGGTCCAGATCCCATTTGGATCGGTAAGGGCTGTGGCCTGCAGCAGCATACGCTCGAAGGCCGCGCCGAACTTGACGGTATGGGTGCCTTTGGTCCAGAAAGCGTCGTCATATCCTTGAAATGAATTCCAACCATACAAATACGTTGGAAGACCGCCCACGCCTCCGGTCATAGAACTAAGCCCGGTGACATTCACAACCGCCGCATTGCGGCCAGGAAAGGCGCCAAGAGAAGTAAGGGCGGCCGCCGGGTTAATCGCGCTCACGCTCGAATCGTTGTTGACATATTCGTGGTTATAGCCAAATCGGACCGCATTCACGAAGGTGGGTTTGAAGCTGTGGGTCTCCTCCACGGCCACGATCTGTCTTGAGGACAGGGTATTGAGCTGGACGTTACCGAATGAATCGGGGGAACTGTATGGGGTTTTGTCGTAAAGGTAAGTTCCGGACAGGCTGTCCTTGTCGGAGAACTTGTGATCGCCGCGGGTGGTGACGAAATTCTCGGTGACGATCTGCTGCCCTGAAAAAGTAAACAGCCCAGTGTCGCCATTTCCCAACAGGCCTCCATTGGGTAAGGGATAAAGGGCGAAATAGTTCTTAACCTGCAGGTCCACTCCATTGGCATCCGTATTGGGGCCGGGGGTAAGCTGATTCGGTGTGCACGGATTAGTTGGATCCGGACCGGGCGGATTCGAGCACAATAGGCCCGCCCGCGCCGCTGGCGACGGCACAAAGTTGTGGTTCGCGATGCCCTTTGACTGCCGGATGCCTTCATAGTCGACAAAAAAGAATGTGTGATTCTTGATGATTGGACCACCGATCGCGCCGCCAAACTGATTCCTCTTGAAAGGCGCTTTCGGGATACCACCTGCATTCTCAAAAAAGTTTGCCGCGTCTAAGGCGCTATTCCTCAGGAACTCGTAAGCGCTCCCGTGGAATCCATTTGTACCCGAGCGCGTGACGGCATTGACCACTCCGCCGGAAGTCTTCCCATATTCCGCGGAATAGTTGCTGGTTAGAACAGAAAATTCTTGAATGGCATCGACGCCGAGATTTCCTCCGAGGACGCTGCCGGGTGCGCCATTGGCGTAGTCGTTGAGGCTGACACCGTCGAGGCGATAGTTATTCTGCTGGGGGCGAGCGCCAGAAATCGTCAACTGCTGTCCAAAGCCGCGATTGCCGCGATCCGAACCGGTTGCGAAACTCGGCTGCGTCTGAATGGTATCGACGCCGGGCTGCAAGGCCGCGAGATCGGTCCAACTGCGGCCGTTGAGCGGGAGTTCGCGAACTGTAGTTGCATTCACGGTAGCGCTGATTTCTGAGGAGGTCAGCTGGACAGCTGGAGCCTCGGTGGTTACCCGGACGGTATGCGATACCGTTCCCACGTGCAAAGGTAAATCAAAGGTTTGCTGCGCACCGACGTTCATGGTGATTCCGGTTTTCACTTCCGTATTGAAACCTGTGGCGCTTATCGTGACCTCGTACTCTCCCGGGAGCAGGTTCACCGCGGTATAGAAGCCGTCGGCGTTGGTGGTGACGGTCCTCTCGACGCCGGTGGCCACGTTTTTAATCACGATTTGCGCTTGCGGAACCGCTCTGCCGGTAGGATCGGTGATGGTGCCTGAGAGAGTTCCCCCGGCGACCTGCGCGCGCAGTGCAGCAGGAAAGAGGATTGTCGCCATCAAAAAAAATGCTGCTAGGTGAACAAACAAAGGCGTTTTCGAAAATCTCCTATGGGACACAGGATCACCTCCACACGCTTGAGGCGGAGCGTAGTGCAGACTCAGGGAGGATACCTTAACGCAGAATTAATTTCCGTTTAGGTGTGATTTCCGGAGCCGATTCGCGGGGCTGATTCATTGGCAAAACTACAGTAAATGTGGACCCCACGCCTGGCGTGCTCTCGCACTCGATGGAGCCGCTTTGCGCGCGCACGATCGCTTGTGCGATGGCCAAACCCAGGCCACCGCTCTGGGCCTCGCCGCTACTGGCCGGCGCGGCGCGATAGAACCTTTCAAAAATGAAGGGCACGTGCTCACTGGAGATTCCCATTCCCTGATCCGCGAAAGACGCGCGAACCTCGCCGTCGCGATCTTCTAAAGCGACGCGGACGCTGGTGCCGCTGGGAGAATATTTGATGGCATTGTCGAGGAAGATCAAAAAGAGCTGATGGAGGAAGGCTTCGTCTCCGAAGTAAGGGATCTCCTGGTCCAGATCCCGCACGATGTGGATATTTTTAGCGCGCGCGCGGGAGTTCACCAGCGCGCAAGCCTCTTCGAGCACTTCATTGATATAGAGAGGCTCGCACACGAGGTGCAGTTGTCCGGCATCCGCCATCGAGAGCGTGAACAGTCCTTCCACGATGCGTGTCAGCTTCTTGAATTCGCCGTCGAACACACACAGCGTTTCGCGGTATTCGTCGGCGGATCGCGGCTTGGAAAGCATCAATTCTGTTTCGCCATGGAGAACGGAGAGCGGGGTACGGAGTTCGTGCGAGGCATCGGTCACGAACTGCCGCAACTGGCGAACCGCGGAGTCCACGCTCCTTAGTAGATGGTTAAAGGTTACCGCCAGCCGGCCGAGCTCGTCGTGAGGAGAGGAGACAGGCAGAGGGCTCCAGAATCCCTCGCGGTTCGTTACGCGTTTGGCCATCAGGGCAGCATGTTCCGTGAGCGCGGTGATGGGTGCGAGGCTCCTGCCTACGTACAGGGCAGAAATCAGTGCGGTGACGAACAGGCTCACGAGGAAAAGGAGGAGAGCGATTCTTCCAAAGCTGTCGAGCACTCGATTGGTCCCAAACGTGGGAATGGCGACAGCCAAAACGAGGAACTTGGTTCCCTGCTGAAACGGTATCAGCGCTATGCGCACGGGCTCGCCGGTGGCGAGCATCGCAAAACCGAAGGCTGCCTGCGAGATGGAAGTGCTGATCCCTTTCAAGTCTATGGGAGCTTCTAGATTTCGCGATCGCTGCAGCACATGACCCGAGGGATCCAGCACCTCAAAAAATTGCCCGGCAATATCCATCCGATTTATGTCCTGCGAGTTGGGTTCCGCGGCGAAGTCGGCGAGAATCGGGCGTGCCGTCTCTTGCAGTTGACGATTGAGCTGGGCGGAAACTTCATGGGCCAAAAGGCTCCAGAAGGCCAGGTAGGAAGCCGCCAGGAGCACGCCCACGACGGTGCAGAAGAGCACCATCATGCGAAAGCGCAGTGAGCGACCCCGCATCATTCCGCAAGTCCTAGTCGGTAACCGACTCCGCGCACCGTATGAATAAGCTTGGCGGCGCGATTTTCGTCAATCTTTTGGCGCAATCGATTGATATAAACTTCCACGAGGTTGGTTTCGCTATCGAAGTGGCAGTCCCAGACGTGCTCGATGATTTCACTTCGCGTGACCAATTCGGGGGCGTGAAGCAAGAACAACTCGAGCAGCGCAAATTCCTTGGCTGTTAAAGGAATTACCTCGGAGCCGCGCGTGGCGCGCCGGCGGTGACGATCGAGCGCGAGGTCGGCAAAGCGCAGCTTGGCATTGCCGCTGTGAAAGCCGCGGCGCACGAGCGCGCGCACACGAGCCAGGAGTTCCGCCAAGGCAAATGGTTTAGCGAGATAGTCATCGGCGCCGGCGTCTAATCCGGCAACCCTTTGCTCGACCAAGCCTCGGGCAGTGAGCATCAGGATCGGAGCTTCGATGCCTTGCTGCCGGAGCTCACGGCAGACCTCGAGGCCACTCATGCCCGGCAGCCGAACGTCCAGCAGAATCGCGTCGTAGGTGACATCCGTGGCGAGATGAACGGCCTTCTCGCCGGTCTCAGCCACGTCCACAGCGTAGGAATTTTCCCGCAAAGCCCGGGCGATGAAGCTGGCGACCTTCCGTTCATCTTCGACTAAGAGGATCCGCATGGCGAATACTCACATCATTACATACGAGGCTCCGGCTGTGTACCTGGCAGCCTTCGTTGGCGGAGAGCACCGGGAATCTTACTTCAAATCATTGCGAACGACTTGGCCGCCCTTCATCACAAATCTTACGCGCTCGAGTTCGGTGATGTCACTCAACGGGTCTCCCGCAACGGCGATGATGTCCGCGAACCTTCCTTTTTCAATCGAGCCGATACGATCTTGCCATCCCATCATCTCTGCCGCGACGGTTGTGGCGGTTTGAATGGCCTGAGCTGGCGTCATGCCGTATTTGACGAGGTAGGCGAACTCTCGCGCTTGCACGCCGTGAGGAAACGGTCCGGCCCCGCTACCAAAAGAAATTTTGACTCCTCGGGATATCGCTAGTCGCCCGCTCTTCTCGCGCAACGCTTGGAGACTGTATTTGCCGCCTGTCGCCTTGGCATCCCGGACGGTATAGTCGGAAAGTGAATAATGATAAGCAGTCAGTTCCAGGTAGATGCCTTTTCTTTTCATTTGGTCGGCGGTGGCATCATCCAGCTCAATGGCATGCTCGACGGTATCGACGCCGGCGTTGACACAGTTACGCAGGCCCTCGCCACCGAACGCATGGCACGCCGCTTTTTTCTTGTGGCGATGAGCTTCGTCGACAATGGCATCGACCTCTTCCTTCGTAAAGGTCGGCTCACTCCACAGCGCTCCGTCGGGTTCGAATTCGTAATCAGCGGTGGAGTGGAACTTGATCCAATCCGCTCCGTAATGAATCTGCTCGCGGACCGCTTGGCGTGCCGCCCACGGACCGTCAACGGTCTGATAGTTCCTCGGGAGGCTCACCTCCGGCGAGCCAAGGATTCCCTCGCCGGTGGCGACGAGACCCATCGTCGAGACTTGCATGCGGGGTCCCTGGAAAAAACCCCGGTTAATTGCTTTTTTGATGTCCACATCGGCGTAGCCGCCTCCATGGCTCATCAAATCGCGCAAGGCTGTGAACCCCGCCCGCAAATCCTTCTGGGCATTTGCCAGGGCAAGAAGTGTGCGGTATTCGCGAGTGTCGTTGATGGGGCTGGCGAACGGCGGGCCGCCCGGCTTGACGTCGTCGAGTCCGTATCCGAAGACGTGCGTGTGTCCGTCGATCAGCCCGGGGAGCACGGTGGCCTTGCTGAGGTCAATCACTTGGGCTCCCGCCGGGATTTGCACGCGATCGGCCGGGCCAACCGCAGTGATCTTGTCCTCTTCGGCAAGAATGATCTGATCTTCGGCGACTTTACCGGACTTGCTATCGAATAGGCGGCCTGCGCGAATGGCGGTGAGCTGGGGAGATTGCGCGTGTAACGCTGTCGCGGCAAGCCACGCGAAAACACAAACCACGAACCTGAGCCTAAAGATTTTCAAGCAGCCCTCCGATGAATAATTCGCTTCGCTACAGAACGTCGAACACCAGGATTTTCGCAGGGTCTGTTCCGTGTTGTGGTACAGCCACGAAATACCGCTTCAGCTCCGGAACCAGCCGCGCTGTCCTTCCCATAGGAGCAGTGGGCACTTGCGCCAGGAGTTTGTATTGATCCGGGCCGGACTGTTGATAAACGTCCACGTTGCCGTCGCAAGCGGCATAAATGCGCTTGCTCGCTGGATCGTAAGTGACATCGTCAACGCCTTTGGTGATTGGCAGTGCGGTGATTTCTTTGCCGGATTGCGTGTCGAGAACGGCGATCTGCCCAGTGCGGCAAGCAATGAACAAGCGGTGGTTGGCTTCATCGAGGGCCATGGCCACATTCGTCTTGCACTTGGTCACCGGCCAACTGGAAACGA
>Ga0206866_1029_pt1 | contig 32394 bp, 35 predicted proteins | sample Alteio_BWOrgCont_40_FD_152626 | JGI IMG/M metagenome (GOLD analysis project Ga0206866, IMG submission 152626) | Enriched cells from forest soil in Barre Woods Harvard Forest LTER site, Petersham, Massachusetts, United States -... | ecosystem: Environmental > Terrestrial > Soil > Temperate forest >... | reverse complement strand
ACACAGTATGGTGTACCAATCTCATCCTGACGTCGGTATCGCTTACCAATATTGCCATTATCGTCCCACATGACGTTACCGAAAGCTTTCTTTAAGGTCATGAAGACCTCTCGAGCTTTTTCTACTAGTTCAGGCTTGTTTTTCAGCAGCGGCGATACGGCTACCTTTACCGGAGCAATGTTTACCGGCAACTTCAAAAATAGTCTTTTTTCATCGTTAACTTGATCCTCTTGATAAGCTGCGCTAAGCACCGCCATAATGAGTCGCTCAACACCAAAACTTGGCTCAATAACGTGCGGCACGAAAGCTGCACTGGAATCTTTTGGTCGATATTCCATACTTTTTCCCGATACCCGCTGAATATTCTGTAGGTCAAAGTCAGTGCGGTAAGCCAGACCGAGTAACTCTTCTCTACCGATAGGAAAATCGTACTCAAAATCTATCGTTCGCTTACTGTAATGAGCCCTATCATTATCAGAGACTTCCAGTTTGTGCACTTTCTCGTCCGGAAGACCAAGGCTTTTCAAAAATGCCTCAATAGAGGTCACCCACTCTTCAAAAGCGTCTTGCCAGTGATCTGGATGCACAAAATATTCGATCTCAAGTTGCTCAAATTCTCGCGATCGAAAAACAAAATCTCGAGGACTAATTTCATTGCGAAAAGCTTTTCCATGTTGCGCAATACCAAATGGTATATCAGGGTAAAAGCTATCAACAACATTCTTGAAGTTTGTGAAAATACCTTGAGCTGTCTCTGGTCTTAAATACGTGACACTATTGTCGTCCTTTACGGGACCAACGTTTGTTTGGAACATCATATTAAATTGTCTTGGTTCGCCAAACGTATTCTTCTGACCACAGTTTGGACACGTTGCCATGTCTATCTTGTCAGCCCGAAAACGACTATGGCAGTTGGAGCACTCTACGAGCGGGTCAGTAAACGTATCAACATGTCCACTTGCTTGCCAGACTTTTTGATTCATGAGAATTGCACTATCCACGCCCAACATATTCTCTTTATCTTCAACGAAGCTCTTCCACCAATGAGCGATAATATTTCTTTTTAGCTGCACTCCGAGTGGACCATAATCCCAAGTCCCTGCTAGACCACCATATACTTCACTTCCCTGATAAATGAAACCTCTGCGTTTACATAGGCTGACAATAGTTTCCAATGAGACATTATCCATAGATGTTCAGATTATATCCGAATATACGTTTGCAGCATAGTCTGGACGAGCATTGAACAGGCTGCTACCAGATTCTCTACATCACTAACTTTAGCGAGTACTTGAGGGCGTGTATTGCTAAATAAGAGCCTGAGAAACTTTATCTGGTTTGCCGAGAATCCGCCGTCTTTGTGCAAAGTAAAGGCTACATCCTCGTAATCAAAGTCATACTTCTCCCCCTCAACAAGCTTGTCTCCTTGAGTATCCCGATTAAGGTTGGGCGTATGACCCGAAAAGAGTAGTAGCTGTGCCTGAAACCAAGTCCGTATAAGTGAAGAGCGTATTTTGGGATTATTTAAAGCAGCCAGGGCATCATTGAGTAATTCAAAGTACTCACTACCCGGCTCGTCTTCTGTTGCACGGTGAAGCATGTTGGTTATTTCGTAACCGAGTTGAACTCTATCAATATCTTTCACGATATTATCGTAGTACGTTAATAATCTTGATGACGTTAACGTTCCAATGTCTCCTCGTCCTTTTATGTAGCTTATTTCTGCCGTACTAAATAGCTCAATACCACCGGCTAACTTCGAACGCATCCGACGAACTCCCTTTGCCATGAGACTCAACTTGCCGTGGTCGCTGCTTATGAACGTTACAATACGATCTGCTTCGCCAAAGTCGATACGAGTTAGTACGATAGCCTCTGTGTGTATTTGATTCACGCGCGACTGAGACTTTTTTGTGTATTAGTAAAGCTGATGAGTTCTCGAAGAGACGTATGAGGTTTGTAGAGATAATTGCATACACCAAGCTCATCCCGCAAAAGATGCCAATTATCTTGAAACTCATTAAACGGCACAATAGTGTGAACTATGACCGGTATCGACTGCCACTCGGGGTAAGAACGAAACTCATAGAGAAACTCGATTCCAGAATGCTCAATAAGTTGAATCTCCAGAATAACAAGATCTGGTTTATCGTTATCCGCACTTCCGATAGCTGCCTGAGCCGTATTGGCGAGTGTTACGGCGACATCACCGCCTAGTTCCAGGGCTTGCTTATAGGTTTTTGCAAGAATCCAGTCGGGCTCAATAAGTAGTATTCTTTTCATACGATCTGCAATTGATGGTTGGGCTGAAGAACAGTTGCCAGCCCATGAAGCCGATGATGCCGACTTGCCATAAGCTTCAGATCCATAGCATGCAAAATTGCATCAGCAACAAAAATACCTGCCCCACTCGTCTGACTTACATTGAGCAGGGGCTGGCGACTTGTACCCTGCAGACGACGACCGCGTTGCAGTGTTTCCTTCGTCAAGGCTTTTGTTTCGGTATATGCGCCGGCAATAACACCGTAACGGCTTCGGTGCGTTGCCAATTGCATACTCAACTGACGAGACCCTTCCTGAGCCGGTAAGGCTTCAATCAGCGCCGCACCGATACTGACAAGTGCTGCCTGTAAACCTCGTCTGTTGGCGATAACGGGACCATATCTCCCAGCCACATTAAGCTCTAAGTGAACGCCGTAGCTCTTTGCAAAGACATCAAGTTGCTGGGCACTGTCGTAGAGCACTGATGAAACTGAGATTGATTCTAATGGAAATTGTTGTGGTTCAAGTGCGAGACGCACCCCGAGTACGTAGTTATCGAGTAATTGTAGTGCTGTTCGTGCAGTGGCTCGTATGGTATTGATATCTGCTGTTCCATGCAAAAGCGCAAGCTCTGACTGCCGAGCAATCTGCAGGAGCGGCAATTTGAGTTCTTCAGCCACCCCAAGAAGAAGTTCCTGTGACAAAATCGGTACTGACTGACCGTCATCTGTCATAAATATCTATGACCCTTCACTAATCTAATACTGTTCAGTATAGACCAAAATGTTTAGGGCGAAAAACTAAAATTCTTTAAAATTACATTATTAAAATCACTGAGATAGGTGTTGCCTACCGTCCATATCTCAATAGTATTTGTTCTGTCTGGCAGGATTACCATGGTAAGCGGCGGCGCCTGAGGACCATCAATCGGTCCACTTACCTCTACCCCCACCGTATTCGGTAGTTTTGGAAGCGCATAGGCAATAGATGTTAAGTCAGTCTGTTGAGCATAACCTTGCACTATCGGCGCATATGCTTGACTCAATACCTCAACCCTCAGCGCAAACACGCCCGTACCGTCACTGACAGAATTGAGCATTCCTGGCATGAAGTAAGCATTAATTGGATTACTGTTGTCGCCGCTTACTGCATTATAAGCACTCCAAGTCTTTGGATATTCAAACGTTATATTTCCGTATTGTTCTGTGCCCGTATAGGTGGTATATGGTTGTTTGGCAGCTTGAGCCAGGGCGACTTGTTGGGCTTGAGCATCTTTGCTTTGTGCAGCCTGAACAGCCGTTTGAATCAGTCCATTGGCATTGTTTTTGTATTTTTGCATGCCCGAAAATGCCCACGCTCCAGTAACGACCGAACCAATTAATAAAATGATTGCGAAAATTAAGGATATAAGCAGACCACTCACGGCACCATCTTGGTTATGCTTGATCATTGTTAAATGGTACCTCAGATATAAGCAGCTGGCAATAACAGTACGCAACCTAGCCGTACGTGTAGAGATAAACCCCTGCCTTTTTAAGATCGGCTTTCTTACCTGGAATAGCGAATGCAAAACTGATTAATTTGACAGGTCGATGAGAATAATGCATACATTTGTTATTCAACTTTTTCATATATCTTGGCACTAAAAAGACAAAAATTGCGTCAGCAGCAGGCCAGTCTTGTCGCCAAAAATCTCCCCACACAACTGTCACCTGGTCCCTATACTTACGGGTACGAATCCAAGCAACAATGACAAGTATAGGGTTTAGCTCGTAGCCCCTGACAATAATTCCCTTCTTGGCGGCTGCAATAAGAACTTTCCCATCACCGCAGCCTAATTCGAGCAGTGTTTGACCAGCTTTAAGACCTGTTATTTCAAGCGCAACGTTAACTTGAGGAGTAAGCGTCGGAAGATATGGTGCTCCGAATAAAAGGACTCCGCCGAATATGAAAATCAGGACCAGAACAACAATTGAGAGCCAGATCATTTTAAATCTTGTTCAAATTTTGCTTTAAGCTCTTTGACAGTATTCTCCGCTGTTTTTAAATATTCTTCAATTTTTTGTACAAGCTCAAGTCCTCTCTGATACAGCTTAAGCGCGGCATCCACGTCCGTTGTTTCGCTCTGCAATTGGAGCATAACGCTATCGAGCTCATCTTTAAGCTCTGCGTAGTTCTTTTCCTGAGAAGATTTAGGCATGATGTATCCTTTTCCGTGAATTAGTTTTAACGACTGATGCGCTGAGCACAAACGATGCCAGCTCAGCTTCAATCATATCGCCAGCCTTTAGATTATTACTCTTGATAATAGCGCCGTTATGTCGAATGATGCCGTAACCTCTCCTCAAAATAGACAGCGGATTAAGTGCATTGAGCAGTTGCAGATATGTATCGATCGATGTCTTTTGTTGAGTTATTAAATGCTCCGTCACTTGGCTCAGCGCATCGAGTTGACCAGCTAATTGATTTCGAGCAAGGCTAATCTGTTGGCTACCAAGATAGGATAGGCTCGCCCGTATTGAATGCAGCTCTCTGACAACATCCTTTCTATCTGGTACCAAAAGCTCAGCAGCATTGCTTGGAGTGCTTGCTCGTTGATCTGATGCCATCTCCGCTAAAGATAGATCAATTTCGTGACCGATGGCAACGAGCGTTGGGATGCGGCTTGCCGCTACCGCACGAGTAACCTGTTCCGTACTAAATGCTGCGAGATCTTCCGCACTACCCCCACCCCTTATAAGGACTAGTACGTCAGCCAAGTCAGATTCGGCGTTGAACTGTTCGATTGCGGCAACAATTTGACTCGAAGCAATGTCTCCTTGAACTTGAACATCAATGAGCGAGATATCCAGCCCGCGCCAACGTGCTTGCAATATTTTAATGAAATCTGCATAGGCTGCTGATTGTTTGGAGGTAACTAACGCAATACGCTTTGGAGGGTAATCAATAGACCGCTTACGTGCTTCATCAAACAATCCTTCTTTGGCAAGCTGTATTCGCAGGAGATCTGCTGCTTTTCTAATACTACCCTCTCCTGCAGGCTGAATGGAGGCAACATTAACACTAAAACCATATACATTGTGGAGTCGTGGCTGCCCACGTACTTTGAGCAACATACCATCTTCAAGCGGACCAGGAAGGTTATACACGGTCCCAAAAAACCTGACTGTAGCTTCCTCATCCTTTAGATCAAAGTACACCCAACGATTCTTACTGACTCTAAAATTTGCAAGCTCACCAACAATAGTAACCTCAGGGAATGCGATATTCAGTGTCTGATTGAGAATCAAGACGAATTCGCTAACACCCAGCTCAATTGCCGTCGAATTATCCAACATTGTTAGATCTTTCCGCCTGACCATTTCTGCTTAAATTCTTTTGGTAGAGATAGTAACCTGGAGGAATCTGGAGAGCCGTATTGAGGACACGATACATAATGATAACGGGTAGGCTGACAGCTGGAGATACTCCTGTACTTGCTAAAACAGCAGCCATGAGGGCTTCGTAAATGCCGACACCGCCTGGTAATACAGACACGAGACCAGCAAAGTTGGCAATACCATACGCCAGAATAACTGCCCCAACATTAACTGGTTTGCCAAAAGCCAAAAAGACTACATACAGGACTGAAACTTCTGTTATGTTTGCAACTAAGGCAAACCAAAAGGGTTCTTTCAATTTGGATGAGTTTTCTTCAATTTCTTGATAATTATTATGAAAATCATCAAAAGTTCGACGGGCACGCTTTATGCTGATAGTCTCGGGAAACTGTGGTCGAAGGATATGTATGAGCCGATTCACCAAACGCGTAACTCCTGTAAAGAAGCTATCGATTCTTTGCTTGCTACCGACAACGTACACAAAGCCTAGTGTACCCACAACTAATAATGTCGACAGTGAACCCGCCACAAGGATAACTAGATTATTAACACGACCCATGATGGCGAGACAAAATAAGCCAAATATAATCAAAATCTCAAAAGATAAAAATGTAAGACCAAGTTTCATCACTTGGACAAGAGTCGCCTTTCCACTGCTTAGTTTGTCGCCATCTCGCATTCGTAATCCGAAATATGACACACCGGTAACGCCACCGCTCGGAAAAACATGGTTAACAAAATTTAGCTCGAGTGATGTCATATACAAGAATTTGTAGTCAAGTTTATTCCCTACAATCCTAAAAAGACGCTGGTACATTCTCGCTTGAGCATGATAATTAAGCAGCTCTATTGGGATAATAAGCAAAAGCGCTGACGCATGGACATGCGCAAGGTTGCGAATAGTATCAGCTAATTGCCCACGAATTGCATAAACCAGTATGAGCAGCGCCGAGAGCGTTATGAGATTCAGTATTAGTTTCCATCGGCGGACAAACCAGGAGCGTTTACTCATGCTGTCCATTATACAGATAGATAGGCTATAGTTAGGAAGATGGAAAGTTTAATGATACTTGGACGCCAGCCTGAACTTGGGTTGGCTGAACTGGAAAGTCTCTATGGTGCTGATGCAGTTCAACCGATAGGTGCTCATGCTGCAGTTGTGAGTGTTGACCCCTGTTTACTTGCATTTGATCGGCTCGGAGGTAGTACAAAATTCTGTAAGCTTTTGGCAACGCTAGAAACAACGACATGGTCAGATATTGAAAAGTTTCTGCTCAAAGTTTCGCCTGAACATAGTAAAGATATGCCAGAAGGTAAGATGCAACTCGGTCTGAGCTTATACGGTTTTGATGAGACTATTAATCGTATTACGGCAACAGGTCTCAGTCTAAAAAAAGCAATACGTAAAACTGGTCGATCAGTACGTCTTATTCCTAACAAAAATAGTGAACTCAACAGCGCTCAAGTCATTCATAATCATTTAACTGGTCGAACTGGTTGGGAGCTTGTTTTCGTTCGTCACGGTAATCAGACCGTTATCGGTCAATCAATAAAGGTTCAAGATATAGGTGCGTATACCAGGCGCGATCGAGAACGCCCGAACCGCGACGCAAAAGTCGGCATGCTCCCCCCTAAACTTGCACAAATAATAATTAATTTAGCCGCTGGTCGAATTCCCGAAACGGCGCTGAAGTCCATCTGCGACATACCGGCAGGCGAACCAATTCCCCTCCCCATTCTCAACCAAACAGTATTGGATCCGTTTTGTGGGAGTGGAGTTATCCTCCAAGAAGCCCTACTCATGGGCTATAAGACCTACGGAACAGATATTGAACCACGAATGATTGAATACAGCCAGGTCAATACTCAATGGCTAGAAAAACACTTTCCTGTTACGCCTGATGGTGTTGGGCTTAGTGTTGGAGATGCTCGAACATATACATGGTCAATTCCATGTAACTTTGTGGCATCTGAAACCTACCTCGGTCGCCCTTTTACCTCATTTCCATCTCCTGAGGTATTACAACAAACCATTAAGGACTGTCAGAAAATTTTACATGCCTTCTTAAGAAATATTGCAAACCAGATAGAGCCCGGAACCAGGCTGTGTCTTGCTGTACCCGCTTGGCAGATCAAACAAAACCAGTTTCAACACCTACCACTTATTGACCAATTAACAGATTTAGGCTATACTCGATGGAGTTTTGAGCACACAAAAGATGATCAACTCATCTATCATCGCAGCGAACAGATTGTTGCCAGAGAGCTCATTGTAATAACAAGGAATTAATTTATGTCACATGTTAAAGCTGGCGGTACCGCCAAAAACGTACACGATTCCCCAGGGCAAAGACTGGGTGTGAAGCTTTTTGGTGGAGAAAAAGTGAAGGTTGGTCAGGTTATTGTTCGACAAGTCGGTATGACAAAGAGACCCGGAGTCGGCACAACCGTAAGTCGTAATTTTACTATTCACGCAGCACGTGACGGTGTCGTTACTTACAAAAAGCGTAAGGTCCGCACTTTTACTGGTCGATCAGTGAGTCGAACAGAAGTTAGCGTCCTTTAAGATTATTTGCCTATTTGTTGTCGGATTCTGTCGACGACATCAGCGATAACAACTTGTGACTTAACAAGGTAATCATCCACTCCGAGTGCTCGTGCTCGTTCTTTATCGCTTTCCTGTCCCAGAGCAGTTAACATGATTACTTTGAGATTGCTTGTCTCAGGAGTATTACGAAGGATATCAAGTACATCAAACCCACTCACTCTCGGCATCATTACGTCGAGTAGCACTAAATTAGGGTGATAGTTTATTGCGGTTGCTAAGGCGTCTTCACCGTTGGCTACACGGCGGACATCGAATCCTTCCGCCTGTAAACGCATGATATAGACATTGGCAAGCGCATCGTCATCCTCAACGAATAAGATTCTTTTTTGTTTTGTTGCATCATCGGTAGCTTGCGCTGGTGTTTGTGTTGGTTCCATACGACTTATGGTAACCTATGTGATCCATTTGTTCAACAGCTGTTATGAGCTTTGCGAGAGTGCTTTAATAAAACCGTCAAACAAGGGATGCGGTCTGTTTGGACGACTCTTAAACTCCGGGTGGAATTGGCTTGCGACAAAGAATGGGTGAGAAATTCCTTCAATAACTTCGACAAGATTCTTCTCTGGATTAATGCCACTCGCTGTTATGCCCCACTCCTTATACTTGTCGATGAATGCATTATTGCACTCTCCTCGATGACGATGTCGCTCAACAATTTCGGTTGCTCCATATAGTTTCGCTGCTATGCTCCCTTCATTGAGTCGGCAGTCATAGTCTCCGAGCCTCATAGTGCCGCCGGTCATATGCTTATCTACTTGATCAGCCATAGTTATAATCACTTGGTTTGGTGCATCTGGGTCAAGCTCAAATGTCGTAGCATCGCTCATACCAGCATTGCGAGCTGCTGCAATAACCCCCACTTGCAAACCAAGGCATAGCCCCAGATATGGCAAATTTGATTTTAAAGCATATTGAGCCGCTTTAATCTTGCCCTCTAAGCTTCTTTTGCCAAACCCTCCTGGCACGACAATGCCGTCGTAACCCTCTAGCTCCTTTGATATATCGGCGTCAGGATTATCAAAATTAGATGCATCAATCCAGGTTATCTTAACGCTACAGTCATTATGCCAAGCAGCAGCTTTAAGAGCTTCAAATACTGACATATACGTGTCGGTGTTGTCCATGTACTTGGCAACAAAGCCAACATTTACTGTCTTATCGTAGTCTGCAGTAGCTTTTTTAACGACAGCTCTCCATTCGGACAAGTCTGGTTTCGTAACCTCCAGAGAAAGATGTTCAGTGATTACATTGGCTATGCCGCTGTCTTCAAGCGTTAAGGGAACTTCATAAATACTGTGAGCATTCGGTAATAGTGCAATGGCATCCTCTGAAACACCACTGAAGAGGCTTAGTTTGCGTTTAACTGCACCGTTGGCAGGATGTTCACTTCTGCCAACCAAAATGTCTGGAGCGATACCTAAACCACGTAGTTCGCGTACTGAGTTTTGAGCGGGTTTGGTTTTTGTTTCGTTACTGGCATTAAGGTATGGCAGATAAACCACGTGTACATATACACAATTATCAAGTCCAACCTTCACACCCATTTCTCGTATCGCTTCAATAAAAGAGAGCGACTCATAGTCGCCGACGGTGCCGCCTATCTCCACAATGTGGACATCGAAGCCTTCACCCGCTTTGGCTATCCAGTCCTGAATTGCTCCGGTGACATGTGGAATGATCTGAACATCGTCTCCTTCAAACTTCCCTGCCCTCTCATCCTGTATAAGTTTCAGAAGCACTCTGCCGCTCATAAGGCTACTTGCGGAGGTCATCTCCTCATCAACAAATCTTTCATAATGTCCGAGATCTAAGTCGGTTTCGGCACCATCTTTTGTCACAAAACACTCCCCGTGTTCACGGGGGTTTAGAAGACCAGCATCAACATTAAGATATGGATCACATTTTTGTAGATTAACGCGTAGTCCGCGTGATTTTAAGAGCTTACCAATAGAGGCGGCAGTTATGCCCTTTCCCAATCCGGAAAGAACACCTCCTGTCACAAACACATACTTAGTTGCCTTGGCAGGCACGGCTGACACCTCTCTTAATCTGTATATGCTACTCTATATATCAATTTTTAGCAAGTAGAGCATGAGCGGAAACTTGTTATTTTGTAAGGTATGCTTCCGCAGCTTGGAGTTGCGGGTCACTCGGCAACCCAAGTCCCTCTCCCGAATCTTGAATAGTTTTATCAGGAGTAATTCCCTTATGATTAATGTTCTGACCATTCGGTCGATACCAGTAGGCTATGGTTACCTTTAGCTGTGATCCATCTGAAAAATTGATGAGTTGCTGTACGACACCTTTACCAAAACTCTTCTGTCCGATAACGTATGCGGCACCGTTATCGTGTAAGGCTCCGGTTGTTATTTCCGAGGCACTCGCGCTTACCCCATTTATCAGTACGACTGTTGGAATTCCGTGGAGAGTATCATCGCCTTCCGCTGTATAGGTCTGCAACACGGTTGAACCTCTTTTTTCTTGGAGTATCATGTCATTTTGAGGCAACCAGAGACTTGATACGTCGACTGCAGCATTGACTAAACCACCGGGGTTATCTCTTAAATCAAGGATGATACCTTTGACGTGATCAGTCTCAAATTGCTGCGCAGCCTTCTGAGATAAGCTTGAGGTATCATCAGCAAAGGTACTGATTGACATATACCCAATGTTTCCAGGAAGGATTTTAGTCATGACACTCGGAGCTGTTATGTTCGCTCGTGTAATTGTTAAGGTCAGAGCCTGTGTGTTATTTCGAACAATATCCAGCGTAACCTTAGAGCCAGCAGGACCACGAATCTTGTCTACAGCCGTATCGACACTCATACCGGATGTACTCACCCCGTTAATACCGGCAATGACATCTTGTGCCTGCAGACCTGCAGCGGCAGCAGGCGCACCTGCGATCGGGGAAATTACTTCAAGATCCCCACTGCTGTTTTCGGTAAGATCAGCACCGATTCCACTAAAGGAATTATTAAGCTCATCATTAAAATCTTTGGCTTCAGCGGGAGTGAAGTATTCTGTATATGGGTCTCCTGGCGCATCAGCCAAGCCGTGCTTCAGACCATTGAGTAACTCTGTTTGCGTCAAGTTCCCGTCATAGTTGTCTCTCAAGGCTTGGTAAACTTGATTAATACTTGAATAATCGAGTGTTGATGGAAGATTGGAATTTACACTTGAGAGCTGGTTGCCCCACGGCAAATGAGTGGATATACGCCCATCACCAATCCCAATCCCAACGAGAAAAACAATGACAAGGAGAACAATAAGATTTGCTCTCATCACCCAAGGATGACCTTTGAGCCTTCCGGATTTTGGTTTCAAACTCATATCTTGAACTAGTATATCAGCAATCTTCTGAGAATTAGCTTATTTTGCTCATGCTTACTTACCGCTAAGATTGTTAGAAATCCTAGTAAATATAGCCGGCGAATTTTGTCAGTGGGCTATATGAGTACCTAAAGTGCCCATTGTAATCGTAATTCATTTCGCTGACTGCAACGTCTCCAGCTGGCACTGTCTGACCTTGGAAGGTCTGTCCTGGTAGGGCCTGGACAACTGCAACATGTCCAAAAGTTCCCGCTGTTTCAACAGCGAGTCCACCGACTTCTGGTGCACTGTGTGTAGGATAGTTTGATGTTCCGAGCCATTGATTAGCGTTGCCGTAGACCTGAAAATCGCTATGTCCTTCAACTTCGGTGAAATACCAATAGGCATACGAGGTACACTCGCGATTAGGAAATCCGCCTGCAGTGTTCACAGAATCTTGAACGCTATCACACCACTGAGCTGGATAGCCACCAGTACCGTATCCAGAATCACATGTATTACTCGTTGGAATACCGCCACGGACTAGTCCTATTGATTCAGTTCCGGCTTCAATGATGGCAGCTTGCTGAGCATCAAGCGTCGATATCTTAGACTTATTGGCGTTCACTTGGGAATCGTATGCATCTTGCTGTTGCTGGTTGAATGACAACAGTTGATTCTGTTGAGATTGAGCCGAAAGTAATTGATTGTTCTGACTATTCTGAGCAACCAATAGTTGAGCTACTTGAGACTTTTGCAGCTGCAAAGTATTTTGCAATGCTGCAATCTGTTGAATAATATTCGTGAGTTGATCTTGTACGACGGTCTGATATTCTTGCTTATCAACATAATCACTGAGGTTTTTGCTCGTCGCTAACTCTTCAATAGTTGTCATGGAACCCTCGATGTACATAGACTTAATGTCATCAGCGAGAGCACCTTTTTTAACAGCGATTTCTGCCTCGTTTGCAGCAATTTGCTGTTCTATTTGAGCTTGCTTTGCTTGATTATTGCCAATTTCTTGCTGAAGCGTGCCTATCTCGGAATTCAAAGTATTAATGGCACCCTGATAACCTTCAGCCTGTAATTGCAGTGCATTGATTGACTGTTGGGTCTGCGCATTCTGACTGCTAAGATTACTTATTTGCTGCTGACAATCGGAAATGCTCGTACAGTTAATGGCATGAACGATTTTTGGCACACCACCAAAAGCAATAACAACGACAAAGAGAGCTACAAATACTGCAACGAGTGCTCGTCGGGGGGCAGTAATAATTCTATGAGTTTGTTTCTTATTTTTTTGCGCTGGCATAACTTTTTTATTTTGGTGAACGCTACCCTTTATTATATCACGTTGTATCAAGTCCGTAACTACCCTCCTTGCTGCGTAAAAGTCTCAAAGACAACCGGGCAATGAACCCAGTTAGACATTCTAAGACTCTTAAGATTACGTTAGTCTTTTTCTATCTGTTCTATTTCGTTTTGAACTTTAGGTAGCGGCGGGTCGCAATAACTGAAGATACCACTCCTAACACTATACCAAGCGCTAGCTGAATACCCAAGAGTGATAGAAAGTGACTATCAAAATAACTGTTCGCATAATTGATATCAAGCAGACCAAGAGAACTCGCCTGTAAGGCATTACTCGCAGCCAAAAACGCTGCATTAATAATCAGAACCGAAAAGACTCCTGAAAGTATTCCATATATTGCACTCTCAACCACGAATGGACCACGTATATAACTTGTGCTGGCACCAAGCAAACGCATAATAGTAATCTCATCTCGACGATTAAATATTGCCATTTGAATTGTATTGAATATGATAAGTGCACAAATAAACGTAAATATAACAATCGCAAATACTCCAATCTCTCTAAGCACATCGGTGGCATGGGTAATTTTATTAATAGCCGCTTCCCTATCACCACTGTATGTCGGAGCGTCTGATTGCAGAGCAAAAACGGCGGGCTGAGTCAGATACGTCTTGATATTCTGAATTTGATTAAGATTAACCGGCTTAATTAATATTGTTGCCGGAAGCGGATTAGAGGTCTCGTCAATTGCATTGACCAATTGCTCGTTTCCAGCGTTCTGTTGCTCATATTGTTGGAGTGCTTGCGCTTTACTGAGATATTGAACGCTTTTTACATTCGGCAATTTCTTAAGCTGAGCGATGACAAGCGTCGTTTGAGCCGGGGTATCGCTGTCCTTCAAGAATACAGAGATATCAATCTTACCAGTTATTTGACTAATGGTATTCGTGAACGTTGCATTGGTAATGATTGAGAAGAGTACTATCGTAAGGGTCACCACCATAACTGCCATCGCAGCTATAGCGAGACCAATATTTCGCATAAAATTAACAGTCCCAGTTGTTATGATGCGCCAGAGAGTAACGAGATGCCGTTTCATTGCTTATAACCGGCGTGAGCGCGGTCGCTCGTAATCTTACCCCCCTGAATTGTCACGACTCTACGCTTTAATTTATTAACGATATCTTGGTTGTGAGTTGTCAGCAAAACAGTTGTTCCATAGCGGTTAATCTTCTCGAGTACTTTTATAACATCCCAGGCGTGTTTTGGGTCCAAGTTACCCGTCGGCTCATCGGCAACTAAGATTCGAGGCTGACGAACTATGGCTCTCGCAATAGCCACTCGTTGTCGCTCACCACCAGATAACTCTCTCGGCATATTGTTTTCTTTACCTTTTAAATTAACAATCCCCAAGACCTTCGGTACGGTATTCTTGATTTCTCGATTCGTAGCACCAACAATTTCAAGCGCAAAAGCAATATTTTCGTAAACGGTCTTGTTGGGCAACAACTTAAAATCCTGGAATACAACTCCAATTTTTCGACGAAGTAAAGGAATATCCTTATCTTTAAGTTTGTCATAGTCTATTCCGCCTACAATTATTTTTCCAGAGGTCGGTCGCTCTTCACAGGTTAGTAATCGAAGCAGTGTGGTTTTACCAGCACCACTCTGACCAACTACAATGACAAACTCTTTTGGCTCAACGTGCAGCGTTATACGGTTCAGAGCCTCACCCTCAGATCGCGAATATTTTTTTGTCACTCTATCGAGCAAAATCATTGTCCATATTATAGCAGAAGGGTTGCTCAGTTGCTTTTTAATAAGACTTACTAGGAGCAGGTTCTAAACTTGCATGCTGTACTCAAGATATGCATCAATCAGCGGCTCTAAGGCACCGTCCAATACTGCTTCAGGGTCTGAAGTCTCATAATGAGTTCGTAAATCCTTAACCTGCTTGTAAGGATGAAGTACGTAGCTACGAATCTGGTTACCCCACTCAGCCGATTGATTAGGTCCCTTTAAGTCCCCAAGATGATCTTTGTGCTGCTCAAGTTGAAGTTGCGCAAGTCGAGACCTTAAAATAGTGAGAGCTGTCTCTTTATTTTGTAATTGACTCCGTTCGTTCTGGATTGCAACCGTGATCCCTGTGGGCAGATGGGTTATGCGTACTGCTGAGTCTGTCGTATTAACACTTTGACCTCCATGTCCCCCACTTCGATAGACGTCAATCTTTAAATCCTTTTCGTTCATTTCTAATTCATCTGGTTTATCAACTTTGGGCATAATTTCGACTTTTGCAAAGCTTGTCTGACGAAGATTATCGGCATTGAATGGGCTCAAACGAACGAGTCGATGAACGCCGTGCTCGCCTTTCAATCTTCCGTACACAAACGGTCCCTCAAGCGTGAGCGTAATGCTTTTGATGCCAGCCTCTTCACCATCGGATTGCTCGATGGTTGTCAGCTTCAGCTTATTTTTTTCAGCATATCGACTGTACATCCTCAGGAGCATTTGCGCCCAATCCTGAGCATCAGTTCCCCCTGCACCAGCGTAAATGCTCAATATTGCGTCGTGATCATCATATGGTCCCTGAAGCTTCAAAGTTTCTTTTAACGTCGCAAAGGCATCAGAGAAGTGCCTTAACTGTTGTCCTAGTTCGTTCTCCAAACTGGCATCATCTAGTTTAATAAGCTCGAGACACTCTGCCATACCCTTCTTAATATTCACCCAAGGTTCAATTCGGGACTCAAGTTTAGCAATATCCTGCATAACAACCTGCGCCGATCCTGATTCATCCCAGAAATTAGGCTCCAGTGAACGTTCTTTAAGCCCTCCTAGTTGAACCTGCAGATCAGCAATACTCAATTGCTCGTAAGCTTGGTCGATAGCTTTACTCAGATCAATAGCTTGTTTACGAAGTTCGTCCATTGAGCCCAGTATACCAGTCGTTCAGTCGCTGGTCAGCGAGGTGTGCCAGAGAGGGCTAATATGCGACTCTAGTTCGTGTGTAAAAACCTCACCGCAGTTTCCAAGTATCCCAAATCCCCAGATGTTATCGTTAAACATTGCTCGTGTAACATTAATAATCTGTTGACGATTGATAGCTTTAATACGCTCAGGCACCCGGTAATAGTCTTCAATAACGCCATCAAAGAAGTATCGGCTGGCGTAACCAGCGGCTGTTCCTCCGACTGTTTGAGCGCTCCGCTGGAATCTGCCCAGCGCATACTGTTTAGCGGCATCTATCTCGAGAACAGGAGTTTCTCCAGCTTGAACTTTGTGAAGTTCATCAACAGTAATCTTTAATAAAGCTGCAGCATTCTTATCTGAAACCTGTGCACCAAACCACCAGTTTGTTGCACTCCGGGTGTGACTTAATCCAGAGTTCATACCATAGACCAGTCCCCTTTCGCGAGCAGTACCCAATATTTTTGAATAGAGTGTTTCGGTTAACATTGTATTGACGAGACTAAGAGCATCAGTTTCCGGATCTTTCAACCTTCGGTTAATAAAGGTATCTATATAGAAGTAGATATTCTCTACGGTATCATTCGGTACATAAACAGGTTGGCGACTCTGCCGCTCTGGTCTCTCATTTGGTAATGCAAAACGGCTGCCCCTCTTTGGCAGATCAATATTTTCTAACAAATCTTGAACCATTTTTTTACGCTTTGGCAAAAGATTACCGGCAATAACAAATCGCATATTTCCACTGTGATGAGTCCGGGCATAATGTGCACGAACATCTTCTACGGTGACGTTTTTCATAAGTACCAATCGCTCGGCGTCAGTTTTTGCGATGAGACCGAGTGCGAGTCTCATTTCTAGACTTAACCTTCGGAAATGGTTATTGCTCCGCGCTGCCATCTCTTCTTCAACATTACCAAATTCTGCTGCAAATTCTTCTTCCAGAAACAATGGCTTAGTAATTGCCAGAAGCATAAGTCCAAGGACGCGATCCCATTCAAAATCTGCACACTCTGCTTCGTAGGTAATATCGTATACACCAGTCGTTGCGTTGCTATAGGCACCGTTTTTTTCTAGCTCTGCCTGAAAATCTCGTGCCTTCGGGATAAGTTCATTTGCTCCCAATAAGACATGCTCCATAAGATGGGGGACTTCCCATTTTTGTGGATCTACTAAGTATTCTCCTGCTCGAAAATTAAAGTCAAAAGTCATCACGGTCGCATCAGGTATATGGACAAATAAACCTCTTGCGCCATTGCGGAGAGTAATTTCGCTAGTAATGTGTTTCATGATTTGAGAAAGTTTATTTCTTTCGCCTTTTAGCTGCAGTTTTTCTCTTTCGTTCAACCTTCCGCGCTTTTTTAATATTCGTAGTCTGTTTCTTTTTAACCTGTTGAGTTGCTTTGGTGTTAACAAAATCTTCTGCTTCAAATTCCGTTTCGGCTGTGGTGATCTGTGACGCATTATCAACAGATGATCGAGCAGCTCTGGTTAGATCAGTTTCTGTAGCTCGTTCTAAGTCTTCAGCAGCGAGCGGCTGAGCGTGGAATAAATGCAAGAGCGTATCGTGACGGAGTGTGTTTTGCATATCTTCAAATATCAGCTGACCTCTTCGACGATACTCAACAAGTGGATCTTGCTGACCAACGCTCATCCAGTGAATTCCCTCACGTAAGTGGTCCATATTCTCCAAGTGCTGCATCCATAGGTTATCAAGAACTTGTAAGTAAATATCACGTTCAACCTTGCGCATAATCTCTTTGGTAAACGCTACTTCACGCGCTTCATATAGTTCAAACGCCTCCGTCTGAAGAACTTTTCCAAATTTCGTTGCGTCAGAATCAAAGAGTCGATCAAGAGTTTTTTCGTCGAATGGGAAAATCTCTCGGACAACATCTTCAAATTGGTCAGAAGTCACTAGTGAAGACGTTGAGAGAGCATTTGCTTCTTCTTCAATCAATATTTTAATGCGCTTGGAGATATTAGCTGAACGCAGAATCTCGCGGCGCATAGCGTAAATAGCTTTTCGGTGGCGGTTCATAACATCGTCATATTGAACGACGTTTTTTCGCTGATCAAAGTGAAAACCTTCGACCTTCTTTTGTGCCCCCTCAAGCGATTTACTGATGATCCTGTTCTCAATCGGTGTCTCGTCATCAACATTCAGTCTACCCATAATATTCGCTATGCGATCACCACCAAAGATGCGCATCAAATCATCTTCAGTGCTGACAAAAAACTGTGTGATTCCAGGATCACCCTGTCGACCAGAACGTCCTCGTAGCTGATTATCGATTCGACGAGATTCATGTCTTTCACTACCGAGAACAAAGAGTCCTCCTAAGTCTTTAACCCCTTCACCAAGCACTATATCCGTTCCTCGTCCAGCAATGTTGGTTGCCAGTGTTACCGCTCCCTTTTCTCCTGCTTGAGAAACAATTTTAGCTTCGCGTTCGTTATTTTTAGCATTCAAAACCTGGTGAGGCACACCGGCTTTATGAAGCAACTGACCCAAGACCTCATTTTTCTCGATTGATACGGTACCAATAAGCACAGGCTGACCTTTGGTGTGTAGGGTTTTTATCTCTCGAATAATCGCTTTGAACTTTGCCTTCTCAGTACGATAAATTCTATCGGTACGGTCAATTCGAGCAAGTCCCCTGTTAGAAGGTATCTCAACAACATCCAATTTATAGATTTGATGAAACTCTTCGGCTTCCGTTAAGGCGGTTCCCGTCATACCACCAAGCTTGTCATATAGTCGAAAGTAATTCTGAAAGGAAATTGTCGCAAGCGTCATGCTTTCCTGTTGAACTTCAACGTTTTCTTTTGCCTCAATAGCCTGGTGAAGTCCTTCATTGTACCTTCGACCTGCTAGAAGCCTTCCGGTGAATTCATCGACAATGACTACTTCACCTTCGTTAGTAACCACATAGTCTTTATCTCGGTGAAACAAGGCATGAGCTCGCAGAGCTTGCTGTAAGTGATAAATTGTTCGAATGTTTTCTGAACCATAGAGATTATCTATACCAAGTATTTTCTGAATTTTTTCGACACCCGCGTCAGTTAAGATAACTGTTTTTCGTTTTTCATCCGTCTCAAAATGCTTCTCAACAACCAGTTGGCGAACAATTTTCGCAAACTGCGAATACGCGGTACCACTCGTAACACTTGGGGCACTAATAATTAAAGGTGTTCGTGCTTCATCGACTAAAATAGAGTCGACCTCATCAACAATCGCATAATGTAGATCTCGTTGGCGAAGTTGATCTTCTTCGCGCACCATGTTGTCTCTGAGATAATCGAAACCAAACTCGTTATTTGTTCCATATGTGATGTCAGCGGCATATGCTTCCTGACGAGTTGTTGGCTTTAAGTGCCTAAAACGTTCATCTTCGTGTTCTGTATTCGTAAAATCTGCATCGTAAACATATGAGTGGTCTCCGACAATCACCCCAGTCTTCATGCCTAAAAAGCCATAAACTTGACCCATCCAACCAGCATCACGCTGAGCAAGATAGTCGTTAACCGTCACAACGTGCACGCCTTTTTCGGTAAGGGCATTTAAATAAACTGGCGCTGTTGCCACAAGAGTTTTACCTTCACCAGTCTTCATTTCTGATAGGTTGCCTTCATGTAAGACTATCCCACCGATAAGCTGAACATCGAAGTGTCGCTGTCCAAGTGATCGGGTTGCTGCTTCGCGTACAACTGCAAACGCATCGGGCAGAATAGTATCAAGAGAATCTTTTTTGAGTCGCTTCTTCAACACCTCGGTTTGAGCCTTTAACTCTTTATCCGACATCTTTTTGTATTTATCAGCCAAAGAATTAATAGCATTAACCCGCTTCCGAATTCGTTTTATTGTTTTCGCTTGTGGGTCGCCTAAAATTTTCTTAAAGACAATATTCATTAATCCAGTGTGTCTCCTTCTCTGCCAATCGAGTACAAGTCTTGACTAAGTTATTAGAAATGATTATAGCCTTTTTCCGTCGGAAATGCGACCTCAATTTTAATCGCCCATATCTATTAGATTAAGCGGCTCCAGCCCGGCAACTCTCCTGCACGATTATTTTGGCATCTACGCATAAAATTCGAAGCACTGTGCGTTATCCATTTCTATGTCATTCACCTTTTCATTTGGCAGTTTATTAACCAGGGCGTAGATAATTTGAGCTATGGCTTGGTGAGTAATAATGAGCACACACGCTTGATGGTGTTTACTTTTTAAGTCATTAAGAAACGCCTGGACTCTAGCTTTCTCATCTTCAAATGACTCGCCATTATTTAAACGAACAGTCCATCTATTCTTAGATTCGCGTCGTGCTCTATTAAAATCACTGACTAATTTACCTTCAAAGCCACTCACTAGATCGTTAATCCGAGAGTCCTCATCCATAGGTGCATTGTGATGTTCGTTGACTATCGCAGCCGTCTCTTTAGTCCTCGGAAATTCAGAAGTAATTATAAGTTCAAATGGTATGTTCTTGAGTGATTTGGCAAGCAGATGAGCCTGTTTGATACCGTTTGAAGTTAAGTAGACGTTAACGGCAGGATCACCATTACACAACCCAAGTACGTTGTAGTTGGTCTCAGCGTGACGGGCTACGTATACTTTCATCAACTTAATAATACCAAACAGAGTAATTTTCACCTGGTAGATCGAAGACACCGTTTCTTTGTTATGATTATCTAATGAAAAGCGACCTGCTTATTCTTGCCGGACTTCTGACGCCGCTCGGCTACATTCCATATATTGCGGATACTATAAAGAATAAAACGCAACCTAACCTCGTAACCTGGTTTACCTGGACACTTGTAGCCGTTATTAATACTGCCGCTGCTATTAGCACCCACTCTACTCATACTGCAATTTTCAGCGGAATTACGACAATCGGTAACGCGGCAATCGTTATTGCGGCACTGAAAAATGGAGTTAAGAAATACACACCGTTTGATTTTATCTGCCAAGCGTTGGCACTTATAGGAGTAGTGTTGTGGCGGTTCACAAACTCTCCTTCATTAGCAGTATTGTTTTGTGTTTTAGTTATCGCTATTGCGGCGCTACCGACTTGGAGACATGCCTTTATGAAACCGTTCGAAGAAACATGGACTGGGTTTGTCATTGGAAGCACCTCTGGGTTTGTCACAATACTTAGTCTTAGCAGTTTTACGTTTGTATCAGTAGCTTTCCCGCTCACAGCTGCAACTAACAGTATGTTAATGGTTATTATCATACTGTCCCGACGCAGACTCGCGTATGCTACTGCAAAAGCCAGACGCTAGAATCGTATTTAGGAGTTGGACTTACGTCGAAAACGAGCAACGACATGACGATGGAATCTGCCATTGCCATGGGTGTTTTTGTAATTCTGTAGCTGCTGTTTTAGTTTTACTTCGGTAACATCAACAGCAGTATAGATATTAGCAGCATCCTCTTTCACGACTATTGTCTGATGAGGCAAGTAAATCGTTACCTCACAGGTATTATGCTTCTCGCCTTTGGATTTATTTTCTTTGAGAAATACCTCAGCGTGAGCACTTTCTCGACTATGTCGAGATAAATATTTATCAAGATTACCAATTTTTTTGTTAACGAGATTTTTTAAATCCTCGTCGATAGACATATGTATACCCTGTACTTCAAATTTTTTTAGCATATGCTTCTCCTTTTGAACGATTAATTATCTAACTTCTATCTATATCTCCGTGCGACCAGCCATGTACTTTTGTAAAACTTCGGGCACCCTCACATTGCCTTCTGGAGTTTGAAAGTTCTCTATTATAGCAATCAGCGGTCGCTCCGAAAATGCGGTCGCGTCATTGGTGTGAGCAAGTTCAACAGTACCATCTTTACGACGCACTCGCGTTTTCATAGACTGAGTCTGGAAATCTGTCATATAATCTGCCGTGTGAGTTTCGCGATACTTTTGTTGACCAGGCAACCACACATCTATATCCATGCCGTGAGCATTTGGAAAGCCAATATCCGCAGTGCATTTCTGCAACAACTGATATGGTAACCCGAGCTGTTGCATAAGATATTCTTGCACGGCAACGAGAAATTTATGCTCTTCAAAAGAGTTCTCAGGCAAGTTGAAGCATTCCATTTCGAGTTTGTTAAATTGGTGAAGACGAAGTATTCCTTCCATGTCCTTACCATAGGTACCTGCCTCTCTTCGAAAGGCTGTGGTATAGCCGACATAACGAATTGGAAATGCGTCTTCAGGTAAAATTTCATCAACATACATTGGAGCAAGCGTATGCTCAGCACTTGCATTAAGCCAAAGATCTTCGTCTTCAATCTTGTATGTCTGCTCCTCTTTATTGAGTCTTCCCGTAGCTTCGAATACTTCTTTCTTGGCTACCGCCGGTGGCAATACAGGCGTGAACACCTTACTAACTACTGACAAATCGTTTTCTTTTATGATTGACTCAATGATATTCGGGTCTGTGAGAACACTGAGAGCATACTGCCATAGCGCAAATTCAAGGAGCACAAGATCACCCTTAAGATATACAAAACGCGAAGCAGCAACTTTGGCAGCACGATCTTTATCAATCCAACCTTTTGTTTCGCCAATCTGCGAATGATTCTTTGGCTCGAAACCAAAAGTCGGTTTTTCTCCCCACTGTTTTACAACGACGTTATCGTCCTCGCTTGTTCCAACTGGCACCTCATCAAGAGGCATATTTGGAACTCGTTTTAAAAGTACGAGATATTCTTTCTCAATTGTTACAAGCTGATGCTCTAGAGTAGTTAACTCTTCTTTTATTTTTTTTCCTTCTTCGACTTGTTCGGGGCTCGGTCTTTGACCCTTCGCAGCAGAACTTAGTTCATTTCGCTGACGTCGGAGATCTTCAACTCGTGATAATAGTTGCCGTCTTTCCTGATCAAATCCGAGTAATTGGGTAACATCAACGTCGTAGCCCTTCTGTTTTGACTTTTCGACCACAAGTTCGGGATTATCTCTAATGTATTGGATATCAAGCATGTGAACATTATATGCTACCGAGTACTCAGGAGCCTAGAGTGACTTAAGGAGCTGCGTAGATAAATTAAAAATTGAATCCATAAATACTGAGATATCTCGATAATCTCTGCGATCATGATTTAGAATAAAATACACATTACTGCCGACAATCTCAATATCTTCTGCCGTGTTAGAATCCAATAATTTTTGCATTATATCGGGAGTCAGAACTTCTAGAGCTGCCACTTCTTGACCCTTTTCAACCTGAAGGCTGAAATAGTCCTCAAAATCCCCCTCAAGTCGTAGCTCTTCGGCATTCACAAAATCGCGTTCGTGCATAACTGTTACTTTTTTGCTCCTTAAAAGTATGTGCGGAAAAGCTCTCGGCAAACTTACTGTTCCAATCGTGTAACTATGATCCTGCTGGTGCCGCCCCGAACCGGTATAGGTTGAATATCCTAAAAGGTCGAAAACAATCTCACTCAGCTGAACTTGAATAACGGGGCTGAAAAACTGATTGTAACCAAACTGCAGACTTGGTGGAACAATAGTTGCAAGTGGAGTGTCCTCATCAAAGCTCCAGCCATTACTCACCGCAAACGCTATCCATGCTGAGTTTTTTATTTTATTTACCCTATAACTTATTCCGACAACTACTAAGACATACGCTGTAATCGAAAAAAGATACCCGCTCGGCACATACAATAGAGCGAGACTAAAAACGAATCCACACACCAAAAGAGCAAGCCTCCAGCCATGAAAGTAAGCAGCAATAACTTTCTTCCAGGTATTTTGCATTACCAGCAAAGGACCATAATTAATTGAGGTGGTATCACTCAAACCACAATCCCCCTACCGCTTTTTAAGAGCATCCAGGGTTAATTCAGTTCGGGAGCGAGCATACGTACAGAAATCACAGGGACCGCCCATTGCAGCTTCCCCGATTGGAGGCATTTCTTCACGATCCATACATGCTTTCATATTCACAAGCGTCGGCTCTACCCATTTATCATCTCCTTCATAGGCAATGAGCTTTGTGTTAAATTCAAGCCTATCCCCAAACTCCTCCATATCCAGCCGAGCATTTGTGTAAACAAAGTAGCCTGTTGGGCTGACCGGAAAGCCATTTTGCCGGAGTAACCATTGATACACCTCCATTTGACGCTTATAACTTATCTGCCAGTCTGCATCAATGCTCACGGGACTACTCTTGGAAGTAGCTTTGTAGTCAACAACGATGAGCTGACCGTTATCATCAACCCAAATGTCATCGACCGCACCAAAGACGTGGAGATTAGTTGCGGCATGAAGAGTACTCACGCCCGTAAAATTTGTTCGCCAAACATCTAACTTTTCATGTGCATACGGCACAGCTTTGATCTGGTTATCAATCATTATGGGATGTGGTTTGCCCTTTGCGCGGTATGCATCAAACTCCTTTTTATAGAGTTCATCAATTGCTTTGTTGATGTTAAATGGCGGCGAGTTTGGTCTCGTAATTTTTAATCGAGCATCGAGCCAAAAACATCGCGGACACTGCATAAACAATTCAATTTTTGATCGAGAAACTTTAAACGCATTCGTCTGACCCGGTTTATAGGGTTGAGAGCGCTCCCTGCTATATGCCATGACTTAATTGTAACAGCACAATCTTTCAAATTTTTATTAAACTAGTAGCTACTCACTGTCTCACAATTCATACCCTTGTGATGTTCAGGGTTAATGATAAGTATTGTCTGATTATTGTACAAATTCGGATCGTTCAGGTAATTATTAGCAACATCTCCAGACGACCCGCCAGCTCCTCTTAACATAATGTTCTCCGCAACAGAAGAAGCATTGAAATTGCTACTTGTTGACTTAAAATCCATACAAAATACGTATGAGTAATCACCCGTCTTTCTATACGTAATCGTGTTTGGTACATCAGTTATTCCGGCTTGCTGCAAATTATCTGGAACAAGTCCACTGCTCGAACCTTCGACGTATGTATTGAGAGAGTTGGCAATCTTATTTGCAGCCTTCTGTGTTTTCTCGTCCTGGCGTGTTGCCGATAATCCAAGAAGCAGGACTACAAAAATAACTAAGGTGAAGATTCCAATAATCCCAAGCCCTATTTTGTATTTCTGTATGGAATTATGCACGACTTGTATTCCGCGCTATAGGGTCTTATGCTCGTCGTTCCAATAGTAGAAAAGAATGCCGCCAGCCACTAATAAAATGACTAAGACGTCTAAAATTACTTTTACAATCGATCCACCATAAGAGCCTTGCACTTTATCAAAGATAATAGCGACAAGACCAATCAAAGTAAAAAAACAAATCAAGTAACTGATTATCTGAATAAACTGCGTGGATCGTCTCTTTGAAGGATCATATTTTGCCGCTGGATTATCAACCTCTGCTTGTTTAAGCCGCAAAAAAAACAATGAAAATACGGGAACCGACACCAAGAGCAGTGAGAGCGGGAAATATAAGACCGTGAAGCTTGTCTTGCCATTTACTAAAGCCAACAGTGCCGTGGCTAAACCTATGGCTCCGGTGAAGAGTGCTACTGTCATAAATACGTACTCCACACCTCTTGGGCTGAGGACCCTTACAACTGCTTGTGGGTTCATGGTTGAGCCAGCACTAAAACCAAATGCATTTGTATCGGCTGGCGGTTGCGGTGGCACAGGACTTACATTTGCAGTTTGAAAAGTGGGTATTGGTGCCTGAGGGGGCAAAGGATTAACTTGTGTGCTTGGAGCATACACTGGTGCCTGCGCTGATATCGGGGCAACGGCTTCAGGACTGCTACTCCAAGTATTTTGGGCAGGTTTTTCAGGTGCAACCACGCTTTCACTTTCATAATTAGTTGATGCTTTGACGTCTTCCAAAGGCTGTACGTGAGTTTTATGCTCAACGCTTTTATGCTCTGGCTCATCGTCCGAAGGACTATCCACTTTAGCGTGGTGCTCTATCGGTACAACAGTGGTTGGCGACTCTTTATCGGAAAAGTCGTGTGTAATTTTAGGAACCACAAACTCTTCATCGTCATCTTCGGACTTTTCGTGTGAATCACTATCCATATTGAAGGCACCCCGTTAGCTTAAACTTAATTATACATTCGCATTAACTAAACACAAGCGCTTTTAAATATACTATAGCCTGCACCGATACCTACACCTCTTCAAGAAAACGCATAAGTTCTTCTGGGGAATCAGCTAAAGCAGCCGGATGCATTGCTACAAGATTCTTTCGCTCTGCAAATCCCCACGTTACCGCAACAGCTCGCACACCCGCTGCTTGAGCTGCGCCAACATCCCGAATTTCATCACATACATATACTGATTCCTCGGCTCTGAGATGTTGATCTTTAAGTAATTGTCGTAGAGCTGGTGCCTTGCCAAAAACTCTAACTCCGGCATAAATTTCCAGAAAATAAGAGTGTATTTTTTGATCATTCAAGAAATGGTGCACATTTGGTAATGAATTCGTACTCAGTATAAACAGCTCGTGCCCTTCATTATGTAATTTCCGAATTATATCTGGCATTCCAGCAAATGACTTAAGGTGACTATTCTTAATGGATCGTCTCATCTTCCGTCGTCCCTTTATAAATAGTCCCGGCATGTCCCACAAATGATAGCCAAGCTTGTGCGCCATTTCCCTCATCGATAGCCCTCTTAGATCACGCTTTTCTTCTTGACTAAGAGGTTTAAGGCTTCCTTCATTTACCAAGAAGTCTGTTACGTAGTCGAAACTGTCAGCAATCGTTCCATCCATATCGAAAATAATAGCGCTCATGTATGTAGTGTACTAGATGATACTCCATAATATTGCATTGTTGGTGCTCCACAAACAACGTACTATAGCTAGTTATGTCATTAAAGAACTACGCAACACTCGGAGGAGGCTGTTATTGGTGCTTTGAGGCATTCTACCAACGAGTTAACGGCATTACCTCTGTAATCTCCGGGTACAGTGGTGGTCATGTCGATAACCCAACCACGAGTAGAGTTTATCAGGGGGATACTGGTCACGCTGAGGTTGTTCAACTAGAGTTTGATGACTCCGTTATATCCTATCGAGAGATTCTCGAGATTTTTTATGTGATGCATGACCCGACGACACTCAATCGCCAAGGCAATGACGTTGGCGACGAATACCGCTCAGTTATTTTTTATCATGATGCCGCACAGAAAGCTGTCGCGGAAGATATTACTCAGAATTATGCTGCCAAGTTATGGCGCGATCCGATTGTTACTCAGATTGAGCAATTTATAAAGTTCTGGCCAGCAGATGAGACTGAGCAGGATTTCTATAACAACAACCCCTCCGCTGGATATTGCCAAGTAATCATTGAGCCTAAGATACAAAAGTTACGTCAAAAGTTTGCCGAAAAACTTAAGCCACTAACGTAGAGTCCGTGTTTTACTCTACTATTTGAACGTCTCGCCAGAACGCGACATAGTTTGCAAAGTCTTTTTTTACAATCTCAATAGCACTCGGTTTTGGTTCGGGGTAACTCCAGGCATTGTCTTTACTGACGGTATCGCCTTTAACCACATCGAAATACTGACAGACGCCTTTCCACGGGCATGTGTACGGAGTATCGCTCTTTTTAAGGTATTCGCTCTTAATGCTACTCGGTGGAAAATACCAATTTTGCTCGATATATATTAGGTCCTCTTTATCAGCTTCCGCTATAACATCGTCATTCCAAATTGCTTTCATACTTCCCTCCGCTCTAAAGCTTAATTATTACCTACACAGTATGTCACGAACTCACACTGAACAGCTGTACTAAATTACCCTACACTACCGTCATAATAACAAATACGAGTATGACGATTCCCAACGCTCTTCTGAAGTAATTCGCACCTTTAAAAATTTCGAGAAGCGCCCAAACAGCAAGCGATGCACTCGCTATCCAGGAGGTCACCTCTGCTACACGGGCTGACGACACGAAGAGCGAGATAGCATCGAAGATTACCCAGAGAATAATCCAGACGTTTGGCATCTGCACAATAACAACGCTATCTGTTGCATCTTTCCAAATTTTATCCCACAGGCTACGTTCTCTGCTTACCTTTTGCACTGGGCTATGATGAGAGAACTGTTGGGGTGGAGTCTGTTGAGATTGTGGCTGCGCCGGCGCTGAAGTGGCTTGGTGAGGGGGCTGTCGAGGCTGGTGCCGTGTGTGTACAAATTCATCAACCATACAATCTACAAGTATAAACCAAAACGCTCATTTTTATATATACATAGAGAAAAATCTATTCAAGCTTACTAATCTGATCGTGATTCAATCCGTAATAATGTGCTATCTCATGCCAAAGAGTATGTTTTATTCGCTCCTTGAGATCCACTAAACTTGAAGCGCTGAACTCTAGGGGTCGTTTGAAAAGCGTTATTTTATCAGGATAGACCCGTGTCATTCCTTGGCGCTGACTGAGTGGCGTACCTTCATAGAGACCGAGGAGTGTCTGGTTGTCTCGCAGGTTTGTTTTTTCTCTCTGCTCTAAAGTTGGAATCTCTTCATACAATATGACCACATTCTTAATATTACGAACGTGCTCCCCAGGAAGTTCACTTAGCGCTTCATTGATGAGTTCTTGAAACTCGTCGTTGCTCACCTCAATCATAGAAGCTATGCTTCCAATCGCAAGCGCTGGATAAGCCAGTCTCTCGGAAGTATGCTCAAGAACCAACCTGCTCGTGGACCAGAATCTTTTCCGATTAATACTCTATACAGTGTTCGGAACATATCTTTAGGCTCCATACCGGTACTATCTTTTTGGCTATAAATTACTTGGTGAAACCAGTTTCCATCAGCATCCTCAGGAGCTTTTGTGATAGCATCTGCAAGTTGCGATAAGAATAACTTTTCTTTCTCGTTAAAGACCGAAGCGTCAATCGAATCATTGAGCGAGAATTTAACGTCTTCCGGTGCTTGCTTGCTCAGCCAAGTGTCAATAAACGTTAATTCATTTTTAATAATTTCCGCATCGTCTCGAACAACTGAAGCGTACTCGGTTCTACCTAAAATCTCTACCGTTCTATCCTTGTTCATCAGTGCGGCCTGATAACTGGCAACCAGCAATGAAAATGGAATACTACTAATTGTGCGCTTATCAATGCCGCCGGTACATATAAAGTACAGTTGCTCTTCGCTTTCACTACGCTCAGACTTAGCAGCCAGCGCAGCAAAGTCATCAATCAACTGAACGACGCCATTAACCGGATCAAAGTAAACGGGTCTATTGAGTGCGCTGCGAAGCATAAAGAAACGAATGACTTCACTGGGCAGGAGCTGAAGCCCCTCGTTTGCACTCACTGCTGTTCCCTTACTTGCGCTCATTTTCTTTGTATCTCCTACCATGTGTATGGAGTCATACGGTACAGGTAATGGTGCTCGGGCTTCGTAGACATCTTTCATCATTCTTACTCCCGTGTCATATGAACCACCCGCGCTTGCGTGTTCCCGCCCAAAAGGTTCAACATCGACACCCATTAACCACCATCGTCCGGGCCAATCGAGTCGCCAGTCTAATTTAACTTCTCCCTTATCGTATTGGACACTTTTAGCAATTCCTTCGTTATTCTCATAGACAATTGTCTTATCGGCTTCGTCAATGTTTACGAACTTACGATTTTTAAGTCGACCATTATCCATAACTTGAATCGGTGTCCAGTCATCAGGTAGTTGTCTGTTAGAGATATCAGCAAGAGCGGCTCGTATAACCTCAAGTCGCGCAAGACATCGCTCAATAACTGGGACAAAGAAACCACTCCGATACTTTTCGTGTGACCTCATAAAGGTAAGCTCTATACCCAAATCAGTACAGGCTTTTTGTAAACCTGCCAAAAAATAATCAGCATACGATTGATCTGACCCGTCAGGTGCCGGTACGTCACAGAGCGGCATACCTAGATATTGGCTAAAGTCTTCAGGGATATTCAAAGGAATTTTTCGTAGTGCGTCGAGGTCATCAACAAAATATACATGTTCAGCCGCATAGCCTCGTTTTTTTAGTTCCAAAACTATGGCGTCACAGATTACCAGTTCACGAAGGTGACCCAAATGATAGGTGCCCGATGGAGAGCCTCCTGATTCAACCAGAATCGTATCTGCATGGTGATGCGCAATCAATTCCTCAACAATCGTGTTCAACCACTGCATAGTGCTACCTAGTATAGCTTAGGTTAACCGATGTCGACTACTTTGTAAGTAGTGGTGTCTGCCGGCGTTACTATCTCTACGCTATCTCCGACTTTTTTACCCAAAAGAGCTTGACCTATCGGGGATTCATCAGATATTTTGCCACTTAATGGATCAGCTTCGACGGTTCCCACTACTTGAAACTCTTTCGTCTTACCAGCATTCTTTAGCTTAACGACAGAACCAAGCTGGACCTTACTGTCACCTCTTGGCTTTTTGATAATTTCTGCATTTTGCAAAATATTCTCTATATCGGTAATACGCGTTTCATTTCTATCCTGCTCAGCACGTGCCGATTGATATTCAGCATTTTCTGCCAAATCACCGAGTTCTCGAGCAGTCTTTATAGCATCTGCTATGCTGGCGCGCTTAGCAATTAATACGTCCAGCTCAGCCTTCAACTCATCAACACCACTTTGGGTCAATCGAAATAACTTGTTCATTACGGTGTCCTCCTTACTCAGAATAATGTGATCAGCTGATCTTGGTCTTTAGCTATCAAATATGTCTGGCGACTATTATAGCAACGCTTGAGTATCAATGCCTAACGATTTTGCTAATTGTTCTGCATTAACCTGTTGCGCTTCAGTCGTATCTCGTTTTTTCCACTCAAATGTGCCACGTTGTACGGTTTTCTCGCTGATGACAATGCGATGTGGAATTCCAAGGAGATCTGCATCCGCAAATTTTTCTCCTGGTCGAATGTCACGGTCATCATATAGTACTTGAATGGCTGCGTCTGTCAAGCGAATATATAATTCATCTGCCTGTTTGACAACCTCTGGCTGATTGCCAAGTCGAGCGATGTATACGAGTGCCGGAGCAACATTCTCAGGCCAAACAAGACCCTTATCATCTGCAAAGAATTCGGCAATAACTCCCATAAGTCGAGTCACCCCAAGACCATAAGAACTCAAGTAGACAGGCTGCTCCACTCCATTGTGGTCAGCATAATATACACCGAGTTGTTTGGATTTGGATGACCCAAAGTTGAATATATTACCGACTTCCGCGGATTTAACCTCTTCAAGCTGATCGGTACTCAAGTCAAGTTGCTTGAGCACCTCGTCGTTATATACTTCTTTATTAACTGCAATCTTTTTTGATCGATCGACATATATTATATCTTCGCCAGCATCAGTAATTACTTGGAATTCATGACTAAACTGAGTGAAAGCTCCACCCGAGGCATAGGTTAGGAATGTCGCGTCCCCCAACCCCACTTTTTCAAATATTCGTATATAGGCGTCACTGACTTGATCATAGAATGCTTGTAATTCTTTTTCATCTTTGGATAGTGCGTAGAGGTCTTTCATAATAAATTCTCGACCTCTCATAATGCCACTCTTGGCGCGCAACTCATTACGAAGCTTTGTCTGAAACTGATAAACAGCTACCGGAAGATCACGATAACTTGCGATGTAACTCTTCAGCATAGCCATGATTGGTTCTTCGTGTGACCACCCAAAGCCAACTGGTGTTCCATTCTTTAGCTGGCTCTTGAACCATACGTCTACTTTTTCGTCATCCCATCGATCAGTCTCTTGCCATAACTCTTGTCTTTGTAGGCTTGTCATAATCAGCTCTTCGGCGCCAAGACCATTCATTTCCGTGCGTACAATATTCTTTATATTCTCTAAAACACGCAGACCAAGCGGTAAGTACGCGTATACGCCAGCCATTCCTCGATATATAAAACCAGCTTGAATAAGTAGCTGGGCATTCCGTGACACCTCATCAGCTGGTACATTTTTGGTTGTCTTGGCAAACTGCTCAGATAGTCTCATTATTAACTCCTCTCAAAAAGTGTACGCTTTTCTGATATCTTAACAAAGTGTCTCATCCTATATAAGGATATGCTCAGTGAATTAATACACCATACAAAGCCATGAAGGCTATAGCATTCTTCATGCCATGAAGCAACATACTCGACCATATCCCTCCAGTTTGCTCTCGTAACGCAATCAGAACGAGACTCAGAATAAATGTGTCAATTGCGGCAATATAGAGTGGACCGGCTGATCCGCCTTCGGGCAAATGTCCAACTGCAAAAAGCGTACAGGTAGCAAGAACAGCAAAGGCTTTGGGGAGGAAACTCTTAAACGTACTGTATAGGAAGCCTCTAAAAAGAATTTCCTCTGCTATCGGCGGAAGAATAACAAGACTAATGAACGTCAGTACGATTTCTAGCGTACCGCTGACATTGTTAAAGCCAAGTTGCTGTTTTTCAGACACATTAAGCCCGGGGAAAATATGCGTCAGAACACTTACCCCAACCAGGAAGAGTATCAGGTATATAGGAAGACCCGCCAAAGCGTATACAATGTCACTCCAACGAGGCTTTCGCACGCCAATCTTTTTGAGCCCTT
>Ga0206866_1028_pt1 | contig 32412 bp, 28 predicted proteins | sample Alteio_BWOrgCont_40_FD_152626 | JGI IMG/M metagenome (GOLD analysis project Ga0206866, IMG submission 152626) | Enriched cells from forest soil in Barre Woods Harvard Forest LTER site, Petersham, Massachusetts, United States -... | ecosystem: Environmental > Terrestrial > Soil > Temperate forest >... | reverse complement strand
GATTTTAAATTTTGGCTTTTAAGGTCGCTTATTTTTATGCTTTTTATCCGAATTTGAAAGCTGGCTCAGCACTTTCCCAACAGGGTCACTCAGTAGAAAATTATGGTTTAAACTTGACATATTTGCTCCATGGAATAGTAAAACCGATAGCTGCCCACTGCAACTCCGTTAGGTAATATGGAAATTCTGCAAAAAATTTACTAGAAAAAATATATTTAATAATAAATATTGTAGCAAAGCACAAAATTGTAGAAAATAATTTATGAGTAAAATTTTGAGTAATAGATTTAGCACAAACTCTGTCTGTTATTATAAAAGCTAACAAAGCGTAATAAGAGAGAAACATATGGGGCGTTAAGCCATTTTTAGCACCAATGTAAATCATTAATATTGTAGAAAATATAATAAGAAAATAATGTAATATATGAGGTTTATTTCTAAAAAGAAACGAGTAAATGAGTAGTAAAATTGCTGCAAAAAATACAGCGCCAAAAATATCATAATAGTTATGATAACCTGAGTATACAAGACTTATACCTATAGATAAAAGTAATAGACTTATAAAAATTCTAACAAATAAATTTCGTATCCTAAAAGCGATCCATGAGTAAAGTACGGTTGGTGATTGCATATGACCACTTGGGAATGCAAAACCTGGAATGGATAAAGAGGGATGGAGTGGGATCTTAAAGGTAATTTTTAGGGCAAAGTTAAGTATCATGCTTGTAAGCATTAAACATATCGCATGATAAAACACATCTCTACTTCCCCAAATATAACCTAGAATTATAAGAGGCAGGATTATTGTTTCATGAGAAAATGCTAGAAAAAACTTTGCTATTAGAGGTTCCATAAGTCTTGAGTTAAAAGCTATTGTAGATTTCTTCGCTAATCATATGCTAAAATTAGCAATAATTGAGATAATATACACGAGCATTTTCACAAATAAAATAGTAAAAAAATGACGAAACATAGTATTTTGGACCATTTAACAGATTCACTTTTATTCATTGCTAAAGAGGTGGATCTCAGGATTGAAAATGAGCCTAATAAGGCTGTGATCACTAATTTTCCATGTAGTCTTGGATGCGAAATTTAAGTCTTGACACTTTGTGGATATTTCATTATTCATGAAATATCAATATAAAAGCAATAAAGAAATGACGCTGCACGAAGTAATTGATTCGCTGCTCGAAGAGAATATTAAGAGAAAATCTAGTCAGGAAGGTCATTTTAGGGAACTTGGAGAACGCTTGAAAAAATATTTTGATGATAAATCTGTAACTGAAGTAAATTTTTTTACAGAGCTTGGTAAGGAAGCGTATGTAAATTTTGATCCAAGTAACTCTGATTTTCTTAATATGCGTTACGCCACGATTAGAGTAGATGATTATGCGTTTGATACAAAATTGGAATTGTTATTAGGGCATTTTATTGACGAGTAAATAGAATATATATAAAACTGGATATAAAACTGGATTTCTAATCAGAAAATAAAACTGAGATAACCATCAGATTTGCTCTGATCCTCTTAATCTATGATAAATCTTCAAAAAATTTACCTGTATCTGGGTATTCTCCAAGTTTGTGCGTAGAGACTTCGTTGGTATTTATAGATAATACTAGATTAAAGTAAGAGACCAACCATATTAGTAAAATAAGTATAAAAATTTCTGATAGTTTAAATGAACGGTTGGAATTATTATACAAGGAAATTGATAGTAATAAAAGTTATCTGACTCGTCAGACTGAGGAAGAATATTTAGAAGAGAAAGAAGATTATTTAATAGCTTTAGCACGATTATCAAAAAGTGAGAAAAAATATACTCTAGAAGAAGTGGAGAGGGAAATTGATTTGGAATATTAAATTTAGAAAGAGAAAAAGAAACTTGCAAAATTCGAGCAGGAAAAAATACTGAACTATTTGCAAAATAAGATAGATAAATGTGATAATCTCTTAAATATATTTAGTTTATTGTGATACATGGTAGAGAAATATAGGATTATTTATCCGATTCAGAATGCTGAAATGATTATTTTAGTATTAAAAATGGATAAAGTTTATGAATAGACTTTTGGTGTAAGGAATGTGTTATTATGTATATTTCTGTATTTTCTAAAAGGCGTAAATATTTTATTTTTGCTGGAAATGAGATTTAGTAATTTATCAGAAGATGCTATTACAATTGCTGTTATTGGAGGTGGCTCTACTGGCATTTCTTTTCTATCTCAGTTTATAAGAGAAATTCAGAATTACCAATCTAAACGCAAGTTTTCTTTAATACTATTTGAGCCTGATAGCACGTTGGGCACTGGACTCGCGTATGGAACAAAAAGTCATTCTCTGCTTTTAAATTCTCCGGCTAATTGTTTCAGTATATACCCAGAAAATCCAAAACATTTTTTTGAGTGGCTTACAAAGAACGAGTCCTTTTGGAAACGCTATTTTCCGGAGATTGAAGAAATAAATGAAGATAGTTTTGTGCCACGAAAGCTTGCTGGTCTTTATTTAAAGTCAGCAGCTGAAGAAGCTAAAATGCTGGCAGCACAATGTAAAATAGCATATCAAATAATACAAGATGAGGTGATTAATATCGCTGCACTAACTAAAAAAAATAAGACAAGAATACAAGTCAAATCTAGTAACATAGAATATAATGCAGATTATGTAGTCTTATGTACAGGCAATTGTCCACCAGAATCTTATTTGCACCTAAGAAAATATCATAATTATTTTCATGAAATACACTTAAATGAAGACAAGATTGTGCGATCTCTACCTTTTTTATCTTCTGTGCTTGTGGTAGGAACAAGGCTTAGTGGAATTGATGCGGTGGTTCTTTTAAAAGAGCAAAAATATAAAGGTAGTATCACTATGGCCTCGCGAGAGGGTCGGTTACCAGCTGTAAAAAACGAATTCAAAACCTATGATTTGAAATATCTTACTGAAGAAAAAATTCAAGAACAATATCAAAAGCATTGTTCTCTTGAAGTTAGTGATTTAATAGAGTTTATAGAAAAGGAAGCGAGTGCTATTTATAATTGTAAAATTTCAATAGATGATATAGAGCGTTACTCATATGATGATAACTTATCCACTCTAAAGCTCGATTTAAAAACCATAAAACAAGGCAAAGCTTTATGGCAAAAAATACCAGCATCATTTATTGAAATAATAGAGACATATTGGAGTAATTTTTCAATAGAAGAAAAAAAGAAATATATTAAAAAATATCTCCACATAATGCAAAGATATACATCTGCTTTTCCTATAACTAACGCTGAAAAATTAATTACTTTAATGGAAAATCATAATTTAATTATTAAGGACAAATTAATTAACATAGAATATGATGAAGTAACAAAAAAATTCATAGCTTTCTTTGGCACTACAAATGGCGGCAAGGAACAAAAGATCTTTGATGCGGTACTAAATGCTACAGGAAATGGTAAAAATTTAGTACATCCCGGATCACTCTTATATACAAATCTTTTAAAATCAGGAAAAGTTAATTTTAATTTTTTTGGCGGATTAGAAGTATCAACAAAAAACTTCAGAGTTAGCACAAGTGATGGTTCTCGCATTTATGCGGCTGGGCCACCAACTTTTGGATCATATTTTTTTACTAATTTTTTTTATACAAGTGCCAAACAATCACGAGCAATTATTGATGATATTTTAATGTCTTCTGCCCCCCATTATATTTAATTGTTGATTATATTGATATTTTTGTAGCAAATAAATTTTATTATTGTATACTATTGTTCTTTGATTAGTATCGACACGTATACTTAGAAAATATTATGTTATGCTCTGAGTTAGCAAAAAAACAGAGAAATTATTAGTATTATGCAATTAGATTAGGTCAAAAGTGAACTAAAAATTGCAAGTGTCTTTAAAGAATAAGAGAGTTTTAGATATTCTCTTTAATGCTACTGCAGCCAAAAGGACGTTTCTGTCAGAACACCCATCTATATGGAAAGGTAATGCTGAACAACAATGACAATGTTGCGTATAATATTTACGTGATAAGAATTAGGTCTATATAGAGCAGCGGCTTTACAAATTACTGAAACCGAATGTCGAATTAAATTGTTTCTCAGATCTAGAAGGTAATTCTTGAACATAATATATATTATAGGTAAAATATGCAAAATTTTGATACACTAGGTTTGCATCCTAGGATTCTTCATGCAATCACTAAATTAAATTTTATAACTCCGACACCAATTCAGGCAGAAGCAATTCCTTTGGCATTAGTCGGGAAAGATATATTGGGTAGTGCTCAGACCGGTACTGGCAAAACTGCGGCATTTGGTATACCGCTTATTACTCATTTACTAAGCAATCCAGATAATACAGCACTAGTAATGACTCCGACACGTGAGCTTGCATCACAAGTGTATGATATATTGCAAAAAATACTTGGACGAGATAGTGGAATAAATAACGCATTACTAATTGGCGGCGATTCTATGGAAAAACAAATACGTCAATTGAAAACAAAGCCTCGTTTGATTGTTGGCACTCCAGGGAGGATCAACGACCACCTACAACGCCGTAACGTTAACTTTAGTAAAACTCGTTTCCTTGTTCTTGATGAAACAGATAGGATGTTAGACATGGGTTTTGGGATCCAAATAGATCAAATTCTAACTTATGTACCTAAGGACAGGCAAACTTTACTTTTTTCAGCAACTTTACCTAGTAATATACTAAAACTCTCTGGTAAGTACTTGAACGACCCAATTCGTATATCAATTGGAACCATTAACAAGCCATCTGCTGATTTAAAACAAGAAACAATAGAAACTTCAGAGACAGACAAGTATGATCAATTGCTGACTCAACTTGATAGGCGCCAAGGTTCTATCATTATTTTTGTAAAAACCAAATATGGCGCAGATAGAATGCTAAAAAAGCTAAAAACACTAAAGTATAACGCTGATGTAATGCATGGTGACTTAAAACAAAGACAACGTGATCGTGCAATACAAGATTTTCGTAGTAGCAAGACACGAATTATGATCGCAACTGATATCGCATCTCGTGGTCTAGATATTCCTCATATAGAACATGTAATCAACTATGATTTACCTCAATGTCCTAATGATTATGTGCATAGGATTGGCCGTACAGCTAGAGCTGGTGCAACTGGCGAGGCAGTAAATCTAGTGACTCCTCAGGATATAAAAAAATGGAATATTATTACAAGGCTTATTAATCCAGATGACAAAATAAAATCTGTATCAAAATCAAAAAGTAAAGGAGCACCAAAGCGTAATAATTCTTTTAATAAGAAAAACTGTTCCGGCAACCCTTCTTACTCAAACAAAAGTCGTGGAAAATTTAAGAAAGCGGTTTGATTTGCGTAAGCTATATGAGTGGATAGGATTTTGGCATCTTGGCAAATTACAATATGGCAATAAACATTTTGTTAAGTAGTGTGATTTGCTTATACTGGGCTCAGAAATATTTTTACACTTTTATTCACAAAACATCCTATAAGAAAAATATTTGTGGGTATAGTTGGTGGTATCTTAAAAACCTATAAAAGCAAAACCCCGATACTATAAGCGTTACAAGCCATAATGTGGATGTAACTCCACTGTCATTTTTTTATTTTATTCAAACCTATTTAATCTATTGAAATTTTGACATTTAAATGGTTAAAGAAAAACTATATATTATAGTAGTTTAATTTCAATATTAGGTTTCGTTCTTCTCGCCTAGTGCCACAATCTAAATTAAAAGACTATATTAAAGTTTAACAAAAGATAGTAGAAAAATGTATATTAAACCGTTAAATTCTATTGATTTTTATAAGGCTGATCACCGTAGACAATATCCAGAAAACACAACAGAAGTATATGCTAACTTGACGCCAAGAAGTGGTTTGTCAGCAAATGTGATAAAGAGAAATTTTGACAATAAAATAGTGTTCTTTGGACTTCAATATTTTATCAAGGATTTTCTTATAGATGCGTGGAATGATCAGTTTTTTAATCAAGACAAAGATAAAGTAGTAGCAGCTTATAAAAGGCGTATGGATTACTCTCTTGGCAAAGATGCCATTGATGTATCACATATTGCAGCATTACATGATTTAGGATATTTACCTATTAAGATCAAAGCATTGGGGGAGGGAACACACGTACCGATCGGAGTTCCTGTTCTAACAATTGTAAATACTAATCCTGACTTTTTTTGGTTGACTAACTATATTGAAAGTGTCATTTCATGTTACTTATGGAAACCTATAACTTCGGCAACCACAGCTTTCGAATATAAAAAATTATTAATAGAATATGCTGATAAAACAGGCGCTCCCAAAAATTTTGTACAATTTCAATTGCATGATTTTTCATTGAGAGGAATGTCTAGTTTACAGGATTCTGCATTGAACGGTGCAGCTCATTTAACTTCTTTTGTTGCTACTGATTCTGTCCCTGCTATTGATTTAGTAGAAGATTATTATGAGGCTAATGTAGAGGAAGAGCTCATTGGATGTTCTGTTCCTGCTACAGAACATTCAGTAATGTGTATGGGGACACAAGAAGGTGAAATTGCTACTTTTCGCAGATTAATGAATGAACTTTATCCTAAAGGAATTGTCTCAATTGTATCTGATACTTGGGATTTTTGGAAAGTTGTTGTGGAATATATGGTAGAACTCAAACATGACATTTTAAAACGAGATGGAAAAGTGGTAATCAGGCCAGATAGTGGTGATCCTATTAAAATTGTAGTTGGTGATCCTGATGCCAAGAAAGGAAGTCCAGAATACAAAGGAGCAATTGAATGTTTATGGGATGTGTTTGGTGGCACAGTAACAAAAAAAGGTTACAAAATGCTAGATTCGCATATTGGATTAATATATGGAGATTCAATTACTCTTGAACGAGCTGATAAAATTTTAAATGGTCTTGAGTCTAAGGGGTTTTGTTCAGGAAATATAGTGTTTGGTGTAGGGTCGTATACTTATCAATATGTAACTCGAGATAATTATGGCTTTGCTATTAAGGCAACAAGCGGTATCGTAGACGGAAAGCGTAGAGAAATTTTCAAAAATCCAAAAACAGATTCAGGCGCTAAAAAATCAGCACAAGGACTTTTACGAGTTGAAAGACAAGATGGTAAGCTTATCTTATTGGACCGACAAACAGAAGAGCAGGAAGCACAAGGACTTTTACAAGAAGTTTTTTTGAATGGAAAAATTATAAAACAAGTTTCATTTTCGGAGATAAGGCGCAGGATTGATGAGGAATTATAGAATGCGTCAATTTCTTCGTTGGAAAAAGTTGTACAATAATTATAATAATTTTGTATTATGGAGCCGTAGCTCAGTAGGATAGAGCGAGTGATTCCTAATCACTAGGTCGGAGGTTCGAATCCTCTCGGTTCCACCAGATTTATAAGGAGATATAATAATGAAAAATATATTATTAATATTGATAGTTTCGTGTACTCTCACTGCTTGTTTGCCAGCTATTTTTTCTGCTGCATCAGCTACGACTATTGCTACAGCAAAAGATAGAACATTTGGAAATACAATAGATGATATCACAATTTCAGCTCGGATAAGAAAAGATTTTATTGCCAAAGGTTTTAAAAAACTTTACACGAAAATCACGGTTGAAGTTATTGAAGGTAGAGTTTTATTAACAGGAGAAGTAGAATCAGAAGAAAATATTATTTCAGCTATTGATATAGCATGGTCAGTCTATGGTGTAAAAGAAGTGATAAATGAGCTTAAAATTAGTGAAAATAGTAATAAATTTGACACAGCTCAGTATACAAAGGATACATGGATAACAAGTCGTATTAAGGCATCTACATTTTTCAAGAGAGATATTAAATTTGTTAACTACACAGTAGTTACAATGAGAAATATTGTTTATCTTTTTGGTATAGCTCGGACAAGCGAAGAACTTTCAAAAGTTATAGAAATAGCATCTACGATAGCGGGTGTAGAAAAAGTAGTTTGTTATGTTAATTTGAGGCAAGAACTAGCTCCAAAAATTGATAATCAATTTGATATTGTGGAACCAAAAGACACTCTCGTTGATGATCCAAAATCGTAATAAGAGTTTTTATGCCTAGATTTATACCCAATCTTTTGACTATCTACAGAATTTTGTCAATACCAGTAATTATTTGTACTTTCTATTTTGAGGATAAGAAATTTGCCCACATATTAGGAGCGTTTCTTTTCTTGCTTGCGAGCATATCGGACTTTTTTGATGGATTTCTCGCACGTAAATACAATGTACAAAGTAATTTTGGAAGAATTTTAGATCCCATAGCAGATAAGATATTGGTTTCATGTATTATGTTAACATTAATCAAATTTGACAAAGTTAATCTATTTCCTTGTATATTAATTATTTCAAGAGAATTTATTGTTAGTGGTCTCAGAGAATATTTAGCTGGAACACTTAAAATTCCAGTATCACAACTTGCAAAATTTAAAACTACAATACAGTTAATTACCCTTTTTATTATTATTTTAGGCACAAAGGGAAGTGGGATAAACGGTTTCGATGAGCTCGGAGCCATTATGCTATGGATTTCAGCCATTATTACAGTTTACACAGGGTATTTTTATGTTTCATTCTCGATAAAACATTCAAAGTAGGACTCCAGTCTCTGTTATTATTTCTGATTTACTATGGCTAAAGTGTTTTAATCCACATCTCATACTTGCCTCTTAACAAAGTATCAGTGCCTAGGTAATCCTACGATCTAGTGACGTTTAGCTATATCTGGATTTTACATAAATACTGTATATAGTGGTTATTACATAAAAATTCGAAAGAAAGTGACTAATAAGAATATCAAAGAGAATATTGAAAACGTGGATTTTGTTGATGTACTTGGCGAAAAATATCTTGCCTACGCTTTATCTACAATTATGTCCAGATCTCTTCCAGATGTTAGAGACGGGTTAAAGCCTGTCCACAGAAGACTTTTATATGCAATGTTGCAACTTAAATTAAGACCAGATGAAAGTTTTAAGAAATGTGCAAGAATTGTAGGTGATGTTATAGGTAAGTATCATCCACATGGAGATAGTGCTGTTTATGAAACTTTGGTACGTCTTGTCCAAAATTTTTCTCTTAGATACCCACTAATTGATGGGCAAGGAAATTTTGGTTCTATAGATGGAGATAACGCCGCTGCAATGCGTTATACAGAATCGAAATTAACACCCATAGCAATCAAATTAATGGAGGATATTGACAAGGGCACAATATCATTTAATCCTACATATGATGATTCAGATACTGAACCTGCTCTAATGCCAGCTGGTTTTCCAAATATACTCACTAATGGCGCAGAAGGTATAGCAGTTGGTATGGCAACAAGTATACCACCTCATAATCTTGAAGAGTTATGCAATGCTTGTTCATATCTTATAGATAGAAGGGATGCAACTATTCTTGAACTATTAGAATTTGTTGAGGGGCCAGATTTCCCCACTGGAGCAATCGTAGTAGCGACAAAATCTAATATTGTTTCTGCATATGAAACTGGAAGAGGAAGTTTAAGAATTCGGGCTAGATGGGAAGTAGAACAACTAACTCATGGATTATACCAAATTATTATTACAGAAATTCCATTTCAAGTCCAAAAATCAAAGTTAATAGAACAGATTGCAAATTTACTGAAAGATAAGAAATTTCCTTTTATCAGCAATATTAGAGATGAATCTGCAGAAGAAATTCGTATTGTTATAGAACCAAGAAATCGTTCTTGTGATCCAAGCATTGTTATGGAAACTTTATTTAAATTAACAGAGCTTGAAACTAGGTTTAACTATAATTTGAATGTTCTTAATAGCAAAGGCCTTCCAGAAGTCATGAATCTTAAAGAAATTCTTGAAGAATTTATTGAGCACAGGTTCTTGATTGTAATGAAACGCTCTCTATTTGACAAAAATAAAATAGATTCAAGGCTTGAAATTTTGGACGGCCTTATGGTTGTGTATCTTAATATTGATGAAATAATAAAAATTATTCGAGATGAAGATGAACCAAAAATTGTACTTATGCAGAGATTTTCTCTTACAGATAACCAAGCTGAGGCAATTTTAAATACTAGGCTTAGGTCTTTAAGAAAACTAGAAGAAGAGTCCATTATATCAGAATATAAAGGTCTAACTAAGAGGAAAAAAGAACTTTGTGAAATTTTAGAAAATAACAACAAATGTTGGCAACTAGTAAAAAAAGAAATTGAGGAAATTTCAAGACAATTTGGTAAACATACTGTTCTTGGGGCAAGAAGAACCAGTATTATTGAAGCAGAAGCTAAGGAAGTTGACATAAATGTAGAAGCATTTGTTGAGAAAGAACAAGTAACAATTATATGTTCAAAACAAGGATGGATAAGGGTAATAAAAGGAGCTATTGATGATATTTCTCAACTAAAATTTAAAGAAGGCGACGAGTTTTGGATTTCGCTTGCTGCATATACAACAGATTATTTAATAATTCCTACAAAAATGGGCAAATTTTATACTATATTTGTAGATAATATTAGTAAAGGGAAGGGGCATGGAGATCCTCTTCGTATGATGTTTGATTTAGCAAATGATGATGAGATTCTCTCAATCTTTGCTTATAATCCCACCAAGTATTTGTTAATGGCAAGTAGCTCTGGCAAGGGTTTCACTGTTCAGCAATCAGATGTTTATGCACAAACAAAGCTGGGGAAGCAAATAATGAATTTGCCAGATAAAGAATATTGCATTAAAGTTCTTGAAATAAATGACAATGTCGAAATGGTTGCATGTGTTAGTTCAACCAGAAAGCTTTTGATATTTGAGCTTACTGAAATACCTACTTTGAAAAAAGGACAAGGTGTAACATTAATAAAAGTCAAAGATGGAAAGCTTCAAGATATTCAGCTTTTTTCTAGAGCATCAGGTTTTATATGGAGCAATGGAAAAGATATTAAGGAGCAGATGAATTTTACTGCATGGCTTGGAAAAAGAGCTAGTACGGGTAAGCCTCCACCTCTTGGGTTTTTAAAATCAAATTATTTTGGGAATTAATATGAATAGTGAACATCATGTTTTAGCTAGGAAAGCAGCTGAGTTAAGTGAAGCGGCAACTAAATTATCTAATAAATTGAATGCGCTAGCATCAGTAGCTACGGAGCATGTTCAAGCAGATTCAGGGCATTTTGTACAACTGTTAACAGTATTTTTGCTATCGTGTTTTGTTGGTTATTATGTTGTTTGGAGGGTAACACCAGCGCTACATGCTCCGTTAATGTCTGTTACAAATGCAATATCAGGAATAATTATTATAGGAGCTCTAATGGTAACGGGTTTTGAAGAGGCGGGAATAGCTACTTTTCTTGGAGTGGTTGGGGTTTTCCTTGCCAGTATTAATATATTTGGAGGATTCATTGTGACTCGTAGAATGCTCAAAATGTTTGATGCTAAGCACATAAAAAAATAAAGTAATATTATGCAGTTAATTTCAGGATATATTTTTCTATTCTCAGCGATAAGTTTTATTTATGCATTAAGGGGACTTTCATCGCATAAAGATGCAAAAAGAGGAAATATAATTGGTATTTTGGGAATGGTGCTAGCTATAATAGCATGTGTGTGTAATCCGCATTTTCATAATAAGTTGCTAATAGTGATATCTTTGTTATTAGGTGGTAGTGTTGGAAGTATTATTGCTCTTAAAATACCTATGACTGCAATGCCTCAATTAGTAGCAGGATTTCATTCATTAGTAGGACTTGTTGCTGTTTTTGTATCTTATGCTTCATTTTTAATTCCAGAAGCATTCGGGATAGGTTTTAGGGAATCTGTACCAGAAGCAAACTTGATCGAAATTTCATTTGGATCATCTATCGGGGCAATAACTTTTACTGGCTCTATTATTGCTTTCATGAAACTTCAAGGTTTGATGCCATCAAAAATTATAAAGCTTAAGGGCCATCAATATCTTAGCATATTACTTCTTATCTTAACAATAATATCTATCTATATATTTGTAAAATCTCAGAATTCTATCATGTTCAATATATTAATTTTATTGTCATTAACAATTGGGGTTATGCTAATTATTCCAGTCGGTGGAGCAGATATGCCGGTGATTGTTTCAATGTTGAATTCATATTCTGGATGGGCGGCTGCAGGTATAGGATTTACTCTGTCTAACAATTTACTTATCATTACTGGTGCTTTAGTAGGAGCTAGTGGTACTATATTAAGTTATATAATGTGTAAAGCGATGAATAGATCAATAGTAAAAGTTATTTTTGGGGCTTTTATGACGCATAATACATTAACATCAAATGTTACAACAGACGAAAGATCAATCAATACAAGTTCAGCAGAAGATGCTGCGTTTATGTTACAAAATTCTTCAAATGTTATAATTGTTCCTGGATATGGTATGGCAGTGGCACAAGCTCAGCATTCCGTAAAAGAATTAACAAATATCTTGAGCGCAAAGGGAATTGAAGTTCGTTTTGCAATTCATCCAGTGGCTGGAAGAATGCCAGGTCATATGAATGTACTTTTAGCTGAAGCGAATATTTCGTACGAACAAGTTTTTGAATTAGAAGATATAAATCGTGATTTTGTTTCTACAGATATAGTAATTGTTATTGGAGCAAATGATGTTACAAACCCAGCGGCTAAAAATGATAAATCTAGTCCAATTTATGGGATGCCAATTTTAGAAGTTGAGAATGCAAAAACTGTTTTCTTTATAAAAAGATCTATGGCAGCTGGGTATGCTGGTATTGAGAATGAGCTTTTTTATAGACCTAATACTTTGATGATTTTTGGGGATGCAAAGAAAGTCATCGACGATATCATCAAAACTTTTGCATAGATAAAGACTCAGATAAATCTATTCTTCATTGATCTCATCAAAGACTTGGGATCCATATTTTTTGTTTTCTTTATAAAGCTAGATATTTGCAAAAATTGCTTCAATAATCTGTTTATTTCCGAAACTTCTACTCCTGCTCCTGCAGCTATTCTTCTTTTTCTTGAAGCATTTAGTAACTCAGGTTTTTTCCTCTCTAATTTCGTCATGGAGCTTATTATAGCGCATTGTCTTTTTATTGGTCTATCAGTAATTTTGTCTTGGTTTATATTTTGTGTTAATTTTCCTATTCCAGGCAACATAGATAGAATTGAACTCATCCCACCTATTTTTTGTATATTTTTTAGCTGGCTAGAGTAATCATTCAGATCAAATTTCCCTGATTGCATGCGCTTTGCAATTTTTTCCATTTCATCGTGATCTGTTGCCTCTATAGCTTTTTCTACTAATGAGACTATATCTCCCATTCCTAGAATCCTTGATGCGATTCTATCAGGAGCAAATACTTCTAAAGCATCAAGCTTCTCACCAATTCCCATAAATTTTATAGGGGCATTTGTTACATGTTTAACGCTCAGTGCGGCGCCACCTCTATTATCACCGTCTATTCGTGTTAAGATGACACCTGTAATGCCTACTGTCTCATTAAATTCTTTTGCGACATTTACAGCATCTTGACCAGTCAAACTATCAACAACAAGCAAAGTTTCAGAAGGATTAATGAATTGTTTTGTATCAATTAATTCTTGAATCAATGTTTTATCAATGTGTAGCCTACCTGCACTATCATATATAATAATATCATAAGCTGCTGTTTTGGAGGTGTTAGCAGACCTTTTTAATATTTCAGACACAGATTCATTTTGTACGATTGGTAAAGAATCTACACTGATTTTTTCACCTAAAATAAGCAACTGCTCTTTTGCTGCAGGCCTATACACATCTAGCGAGACAAGAAGGACTCTTTTTTTCTGATTTTTAAGATATAAAGCAAGTTTAGCTGAAGATGTGGTCTTTCCACTTCCTTGAAGACCTACCATTAGTATTTTGACAGGAGGCTTGTTTTTTAAATTTAACGCCATTTCTTCATCAGAAGATTTGAGAAAATTTACTAATTCATCATTTATGATTTTTATAATCATTTGGCCTGGATTAATAGATTTTACTACACCCTGACCTATGGCTTTTTCCTTAACATTTTGAATAAAATCTTTAATTACTTGGATTGAAACATCAGCTTCAAGCAAAGCTATTCTTATTTCTCTCATTGACTCATCAAAATGAGTCTCTGTGATGGTGCCTTTGCTCTTTAATTTGTCAAAAATTTTTGTGAGATTATTTGTTAAACTTTGGAACATAATTTTTCTACTAGAAATTATAATTTATCAAGCTATGATACGCAGGGTTGTAAACAGTATATGTATGACTGAAATCTGTAACGTTATAAATGAATTAATCTGTAATAATAAGAATGTTGCTAGAAAAGTCAAACATACAGAATCATTGCCATTACTTTGTTACTATGAAATTGCAGAGAATGAGAGTGAGAATCTTAAGCAAAAGACAGTAATGTTAACTAAATATTTTAATGATATTCGTATTGGTTTGCTAAATAATGAATTCAGAGAAAATGAGCTTCTAAATTTAATATGGTGTGTTGATAGTCCTGTATTGAAATTAAAGAACAGAACATTAAGAAATTTAATGAAAGAGGTAAAGGAGAGAGCAGAAGCTGAGCTCGACAGAATTCGGGAGCTTGAAATTTTTAGAGTATAAGCATATAAACTAATTTACTATGATATCGCAAATACTAATCTGAGTTGTTGTCATACCTTGCCAATGATTAATTTTGAGATTTCCAAGGATTGAAAGATTTAACGGCTTTGCAGATAGTAGCGCATCTCCAACTGGAGTGCCAACTGAGTTAAATGCTATAGCTCTAATGGCTTTTGATTTTAGTGTTGACGAATCAGATGCTAATAGGCAATTTATATGTCTATTAGTTATAGTGGCTTTTAGTACATACATACCATCCACCTTAATAATAGGCTCACTATTACCATTTCCGTATGGTTCCAATTTTTGTATTTCTTCAGCTATTTCAAGCGACACACCATTTGGCGAAAGACTTATATCAAAAAAACAGTTTTTATTTTGTAATAAAATATTATTTTCTTTACTCATAGAGAAATCTAAAAATTCTATCATACTATCTATACAATCTTTACGAAGTGTGAATCCTGCGGCCATTGCATGCCCTCCGCCTGAGAGAAGAATATTTCTATTTTTAGCTTCAACAATTTTACTGCCAAGATCTATACCTTTTACAGATCGGCAGGAAGCTTTTCCAATGTCTTCTTCTATTGCTATCACAACTACTGGTTTTTGATAAAGATCTTTAATTTTACCTGCAACTATACCTATAACTCCTGGATGCCAAGTGTCTGAAAAAATTAAAATATAATTCTTTTTTTGTTGCCTCTCTACAATTTGGATTGCCTCATCCAAAACTTTTTGTTCAATGACTTTGCGTTCTTCATTAAAAATTTCAAGTTGGGCTGCGCAATCAAAAGCGGTGTTTTCATCATTTGTTGAAAGCAAATGCGATCCCAAATATGACTTGCCTACTCTACCACCCGCATTGATCCTTGGACCTATCACAAAACTCAAATGATATGCCGTTAGTTTTGAGTCTATTTTTCCATATTCAGCAAGAATTTTGAGACCAAGATTTTTTCTTTTGGACATAATTTTCAACCCTTGAATTACGAATGCACGATTAAGGCCAACTAGGCTCATCATATCACATATTGTGCCAAGCGCCACAAGATCTAACAAGTCTAGTAAGTTTGGTTCTTCTATGTTTTGAAAATAGCCATGATTTCTCAAAATTTTTATTAGTCCAACCGAAAATAGGAAAGCAACTCCAACTGCTGCTAGGTTTTTGTATCGAGTTGTTTCATCAAATCTATTTGGATTTACTATGGCATAAGCGTCTGGTAGTATTTCTGCACTTAAGTGATGATCTAAAATTATCACCTCTAAGTTTACAGAATTCGCATATTTGATAGCGTCGAATGAAGTAATTCCGCAGTCTACGGTAATTACAAGTTTTGAATCTTCTTTTTTAAATTTATCTATAGCATATAACGTGGGGCCATATCCTTCTACCGCTCTGTCAGGTATATGAACAGAGCAATTTGCACCTAATTGTGTGAATACTCTTTTGAGTAAAGCAGAAGAAGTGGCGCCGTCTACGTCATAATCTCCTAATACAGTAATTTTATCTCCAGCTAGTATTTTTTCTGCAACTTTTTTGCATGCTTTTTCCATGTCTAGTAAATGAAAAGGATCAGGAAGTAAATCACGAATTTTGGGGTGAATAAAAGATTGCATTTTATCTTCTTCTACATTACGTGCTACCAATATTCTAGCCAACAAATCTGATATTTCGAAATCATTGATGTACTTATAGACTAATCTTTCATCTATGTTTTTCGCTTCCCAAATTTTTCCAGAAACAGATGTTTTAGACATACAAGGTTACTTGAACCTGTGATGAGTTTCAATAAATCTAACAGTTCCTGTAGAAGCTCTCATCGCCATAGAATGTGTTGTTGCGCCGTTATGGATAAGATGCACGCCCTTTAACATTGTTCCATCAGTAACACCTGTTGCAGCAAACATCACGTCACCTGATGCTAGGTCACTTAAATAATATTTCCTATTAAAATTTGTGATACCTAAACGTGTTGCTCTTTCCTTCTCAGCATCGCTTTTAAATATAAGTCTAGTACAAATCTGCCCTCCTGTTGTGCAAAGTGCTGCGGCTGCTAAAACACCTTCTGGTGCACCTCCAATCCCCATATAGACATTTACTCCACTTGCTGGAATCGAAGTTGAGATAACGGCTGCAACGTCACCATCTTTGATCAATTGTATTCGTGCTCCCGCTTCTCTAACTTGAGATATTAATTCTAGATGTCTAGGTCTATCAAGAATTACGACAACAAGTTCGTTAATTTCTCTTTTTAACGCCTTGGCTATATTTTTTAGATTCTCTTTAGGAGTCTGATCCAGGTCAATAATTTGTTCTTTATACTGAAAACCAATCGCTATTTTATCCATATAAGTATCTGGAGCGTTGAGAAATTTTCCTTGCTCGGTCATTGCAATTACTGAAAGTGAATTACTGCCTCCAGTGGCAAGTATTGTTGTTCCTTCTAGTGGGTCAAGGGCTATGTCGATATGGGGTCCATTCCCGGTGCCGACTCTTTCACCTATATAAAGCATTGGAGCTTCATCTCGTTCTCCTTCACCTATTACAACCGTTCCTTTGATGTCCATATTATTAAGTGATGCACGCATAGCTTCAACGGCAAGCTCGTCTGCGGCATGTTCATCTCCTCTTCCCATAAGTTTGTGTGCTGCGATGGCTGCAGCTTCTGTTACTCTAACCATTTCAAGAGGAAGATTACGATCAAGTATCACATATCCTTTATCAATTGTTGATGTCATTTGTATTATATGTTTATCTTAATAATGCAAGATTATGTAATAATGTTACGGAATAGCAAGAGGATTTGTTGAAAGTTTACATGATCAAGTGATTAGATTGATTTATTAAAATCTTAATAAATTGTTTAGATATTTTGCCTAAAATACACATTGTTTCTTCTGTTTTGTAATCGTTAGTTGAACCCTTGAATAGCTTTTGTAATCAGTACTTAGGACGTGATATCTATAAAGTGTAAAATACACATTGTTTCATAAATATCACTTGACTAAAAAAAACTCATATATATCCTTTCCATAAATAACCATTTTTTCCCAAAATGACCCATACTTTACCAAATAAGCGATTTTATTTATAGAAATGAATTTGTTTTTATCGCAATTTGTAAATTCTATTGATAAAAAAGGCAGAGTCTCTGTCCCGGCAAGTTATAGACAATCAGCAGGTTGTTCAGAAAATTTCTTTGGTATAGTAGTTTACCAATCTATTAGGAATCATTGTATTGAGGCATGTAGTTTAGCAAGGCTTCAAGAATTAGCAAAAATGATACAATTCTTAGATCCTTATTCTGATGAGCGGGATGCATTTGAAACTGTTATACTAGGGGGAGCAGTACAATTATCTTTTGATCCGGAAGGTAGAGTTGTAATTCCAAAACATCTATTAGAATTCGCAGATTTAGATATTCAAGCAAACTTTGTAGGCAAAGGGCAAGTTTTTGAAATATGGAATCCAGATATTTTTAGTAAACATCTAATAAAAGCTAAAGAGTCTGCCGTACAAAATAGATTATTATTAAAAAATATACAGCAAGGAAATGTGTAGTAAAGAAAACCATATACCAGTTATGATAGATGAAGTACTAGAGGCTCTTCGTATCTATGATGGGAAAGTGTTCGTTGATTGCACGTTCGGAGCAGGTGGATATAGCAGAGCTATTCTTTCTAAAGCAAATTGTAGCATTATCGGAATTGATCATGATCCAACAACTCAAAAATATGCGCATGAATTAAAAGAGGAGTTTGGAACACGACTTAAGTATATAAATGAAAATTTTAGAAATATCTCAAAAATTGTGCAAAAATATGGGAAAGTTGACGGAGTAGTCTATGACCTCGGAGTTTCATCAATGCAGCTCGATGAAAAAGAACGTGGATTCTCATTTCAGAAAAATGCCACTCTTGATATGAGAATGAGTTGTGATGGGAAAAGTGCATACGAAATAGTAAATGAAACCGAAGAATCAGAACTTGCTGATATTATCTATAACTATGGTGAGGAACATGCTTCAAGACAAATAGCAAGAAAAATTGTAGAGATAAGGTCTGCAGCACCTATAAAAACAACTTTTGAATTAGCAGATATTGTACGGTCAGTGGTTAAGAAAAAAGGAAAAATCGATCCTGCTACAAAAACTTTTCAAGCTATAAGAATTGCTGTTAATGATGAACTCGGAGCACTACAAAATTCATTAGAAGTATTAGAAGAAATTCTAAAACCAAAAGCAAGAATTGTGATTGTAACTTTTCATGCACTTGAAGATAGAATTGTAAAAAAATTCTTTATTGATAATTCTGATCCTAAAGTTGCGAGATCAAAATATAGCAAAGAGGTAAATACAGGGAGCAAGCCATATAAATTTGTTACTAAAAAGTCAATTAAGCCAAAAAAAGAGGAAATAAAAATAAATCCAAGATCTCGCTCTGCTAAAATTCGAGTAATAGAGAGGAAATGATCTATGATAAGAATTATCAATTGGTTTTTATTCTCAGCCATCATATTTGCAGTTGCTTTTATGTTTGATGTTAAAAGTAGTGTCCAAGATTTGAATTTTGAAATTAGGCAGATCACAAGCCAAATTGAGCAAGAAAAGATTCAGTATAACCTTCTTAAGGCTGAGCTTGCATATTTGAATTCTCCTAAAAGAATTTTAACTCTTGCTAGGCAATATTTAGATCTAGAACCTATTAATCCAAATCAAATTATTTTGATCAATAGCTCAGAAAATAATGTAGAAAATCTTATTCATAATATCAAAAATAATGGTAGCACTAAGTGGCGTTATAAAAAAACAGGTCTTAGTCATATACGTAGCACGTCAACCCAAATAAAAGTTGGGGCAAGATGAATAAAAAATTTGATAGAATAATCAAATTTATTTCATCTAATATTTTGAGATGGTCATGTGATTTGTCATCAAGATCTAAAAGATTAGCAATTTTAGCTTTATTCTTCGGAGCTAGTTACTCTTTGATTGCTTATGAGATTTATTTTTTATGTGTAGATACAGATTATTCTGATAGAAAAGTATCTGATAGAAATTTTAAGCCTAGGCATGACATTTTGGATAGAAATGGTCATATTCTTGCTACTAATTTGCCAGTTGCTTCTTTATATGCAAATCCAAAAAAAATTCATAACCTAAATGATACAGTGAAGAAATTATCAACTGTAATTCCAAATTTAGACACAAAAAAATTATTATCAGAATTTTCTAAAGAAGGAAGGAATTTTGTATGGATCAAAAGAGATGTTACCCCAGAAGTGCAAGAAAAAATTACAGCCTTAGGTTTGCCAGGTATTGATTTTGAAAATGACCAGAAAAGAGTTTATACACAAGGAAAAGCGGCTTCTCATATTTTGGGCTATGTAGACGTCGATAACAATGGGATTTCTGGAATAGAAAAATATTTTGATTCTGAGTTAAGCAATACGTCGTCAGAAAAGCCTCTCACATTATCTATCGATTATAGAATTCAGAATATAGTTAGCGAACAATTGGATGACGTTATAGAAACATTTTCAGCAATTGGTGGTGTTGGAATTGTTGTAGATATAAAAACTGGAGAAATACTTGCATCGGTAAGTAAACCAGATTTTGATCCCCATAGACCTTCTATTGCTTCTCATAACGAATTATTTAATAGGTCAAGCTTAGGGCTATATGAAATGGGCTCAATTCTTAAGATAATAACTTTTGCCATTGGGTTTGATACGGATACCATACAGATGCATGATGTATATAATGTTTCAGATTTTACAATTAACAAATTTAGGGTAAAGGATTACCATAGGCACGATGGTTGGAGTACTGTTCCACAGCTATTTATGAAATCCTCAAATATTGGGTCAGCAACTATTACATTTGAGATTGGTAATAAAGTCTATAAAGAATATTTACAAAAATTAGATCTAACAAAAAAGCTAGATATTGAAGTGCTTGAAAAAGCCACACCAAAGTTTCCAAAAGATAAAGAATGGAGTGATATAAGCCTTGTAACCATGTCATATGGTTACGGCTTTTCAATCAGTCCTTTTCATTTTGTACAAAGTATGATACCGATTGTAAATGGAGGATATAAATACTCTCTTACACTTTTAAAACGTTCAGAGGAAGAAATAGTTAAAGAAAAAGTACTTAGTGAAGAAACGTCTTTTAATATACTTAAGTTAATGAGGTTAACTGTAGAAAAAGGTACTGGAAAAAGAGCCGCAGTAAAAGGCTATTTAGTTGGAGGAAAAACAGGTACGGCAGAAAAATTAGGGCCGAAAGGATATCTAAAAAATAGTAGGTTTTCGTCTTTTATAGCGACGGTTCCTAGTATTAATCCACGATATATGGTTTTTGTTTTTCTCGATGATCCGCAAGGAACTAAAGAAACTTTTGGTTTTGGTACGGCTGGGTATACGGCAGCTCCTGTAGCAGGTAATATTATATCTCGCATTGGCTCATTGTACGGGATTCAATTATATGATGAGGATAGTGAAGATATAAAAAAGATTATGCATGTTGAATATGATATTGATCACGAAGTTTAGTACTATAGTTATTCATCTTGAACTTGCATGTGTTATTACTTGTCGCTCACCTATTATTTATAGGTTTTGCTCCTCGTACCTAATACGCAAATTCAAACTAAATGACTATAGAATCCAATCTAAAAGATTATCGAAGCTATAAAAACATATATAAACTATGAATACAAATTTAATAGAACATCAAATTAGTAACTCAAACTTATCATTACATATAATAAATCTGTTAAAAACCTGTGGAATATTTGATGTCACTTCGGATTCTAAAGAAGCAAAAAAAGGGGTTGCTTTTGTTGCTATCAGGGGTGCATTATTTGATGGTAATCATTTTATAGAATCTGCAGTAATACAAGGTTCAAATCTAATATTTACTGATAATATAGATATTTACAGTATGTATAAGGATAAAATGCATATAGAGTTAGTTGATAATAGTAGAAAAATTCTAGCTGCACTATCATGCTATCTATATTACAAGTCTCCAAATAGACTATTTGCTGTAACAGGAACAAATGGAAAAAGTTCTGTCGTACACTACTTAGGTCAATTTTTATCACTGCTTGGATTAAATTCTGCAAGTATTGGTACAATTGGTGTACTTTTATATAAGCAAAATGGTGATATAGATGTCCTAAGAGAAAGTGGTTTAACAACTGAAAACGCTGTTTTATTTAATAAGGAACTTTGGCAACTGAAGGAGAATGGTATAGAATATTGTGCTATAGAGGCTTCAAGCATAGGAATCGATCAATATAGATTATACGGGAGAGTCTATGAAGTAGCAGGTTTTACAAGTTTTAGTGTTGACCATTTAGATTATCATAAAAATATGGATGAATATTTAGCAGTAAAATTAAGGTTATTTTCTGAATATCAAAATGAAGATTCAATTGCTGTTATTAATTCTGATATGGACGAATTTCCTCATATTTCAGGATTTTTAAGAAAAGTCGGCAGAAAAATCCTGACTATAGGAGAAAATGGTGATTTTAAAATTGAAATGCAGGAAAGTGCGTATGAAGGACAAAGATTTTGTCTAAGCTATGATTCTAAGAAATATGATGTTGAAACCAGTATCATTGGTAGATTCCAAGTTTATAATATAGTAATGGCTATTGCTATGTTATCTTGTATTGATATAAAATTAGATTGTTTGGTTGATTTAGTGCATAAATTATCTGCACCTCTAGGAAGGCTTGAAAGAGTTAGCGAATCAGGTAAAGGTGCTTCAATTTATGTTGATTATTCACATACCCCAGATTCATTAGAGAAGGCTTTACAAGAACTAAGGCATTCGGCAGATAAAGGACAAGGCAAGCTCATTGTAATATTTGGATGTGGAGGCGATAGGGACGCTACTAAAAGGCCTTTAATGGGAGGTATAGCATCTAAGTATGCAGACTTAGTAATAGTAACAGACGATAACCCGAGAAGTGAATATCCATCTGACATAAGAAAACAAATAATGGTTGGATGTAAAAATGCTGTAGAGATTAGTTCAAGAAAAGAAGCGATTGCTTATGGAATAAATAATATGCAAACAGGGGACTTAATACTGATTGCTGGTAAAGGGCACGAGAATTATCAAATTTATCGTAATAAAATTATAGAATTCAGTGATAAGAAAGTTACAAAAGACTTACTCAGTGGTTTAATTTGAACATAATGCGTTTACAAATTTTATTTTTAAATTATCCAAAAGGTTTTAGCTAGGGGTGGCTTTGTGTACGTATCAATATATGGCTTTCTCAGCCTCATTCTAAAATCCATTAGTCTAATTTAATCTAAAATTTGTATTTCCCTATAGAGATCCATTTAAAAGAAAATAGATCCATGCTTTTGCAGAGATAACGGGGTGAGTATAGTAAATTAAATGACTACCACCTCCACTTCACCACAGCTAAAGAAAATCTTCGTGCGCTTTTGATGGTTGCATAGACCCTTTTCCCGAAACGCCAGCAGCAATTTTTACTTTATTCCTAGCTTCTAATTTTGTTCTTACAATTTTAGAGAAATTCCTCATGGCGCTTTGAATTTCAGGATTGTAATCAAGAATTGATGTAATTCTTGCACTTTCTAGCGGTGCCATATATCCATAATTTTTTTCAAACTTTTCCTTTTCTAAATTCATGCGAATTTCTAAAATACTCAAAATTTCATCCTTTTTATGCGATGGTTCTTGTAATCTCACAAGTCCAATAATTTCATGAAGTGCATACATGGATTGCGAATCTTGTTTAGCTTTTTTGAATTCTTGCGTAGAAAGCCTATGTGATAAATTTTCTAGATGATTTTTATATGTTTGTGCAGAAATTCTGTCACTTCTAAGAGATAAATTACCGTCCTTATCCCTTTCCCATCCATATCGTGGATTAATTGGCACATTATATCCTTCAGTCTCCAAATTATTTAATATAGGAGTCATTTCTTCTTGTGTATGCACTACAATTATTTCCTGTATTCCATCTGATTTTGGGACGATAAAGCTATAGTTTTGAACCTTTCCTGGTGTTTCAAAATCTTCTGGATATGGATTTCCGCCTATTTTCTTAGTTCGAAATTCTTGTAGGATTGGAGATTGCATAATATCAGTTAAGTCCATTGAATTTGAAAAATGTTCTGATAACATATTATAATCGTCTTCTTTAACAGAATTTTTATGGCTCCCAGCTCCAGAATCCGCAGCATGCTTTACCGCTCCTATTTCTTTTGTATCATGTATTAGAGCTGTTGAAACAGCTATTGATATTGCATCTTGTTCACCAAATTTTCGCATAATATGATCATCAGCTACAACATCATCCCTAATCGCTTTAGTCCCTATAAAAAGCTGGTCATGATCACCAGTAATAGATTGAACCTTGATTTTCCATTCCCCGTCAATTTTTTCTACATCTGTGACATAAGCAAGGATACTTATCGCCGTGGAATTAGCCCCTGAAGGAGGTACAAAAATTTCTCCATTTTTCTCATTTACATAGGTGCCATCATCGTTTTTTGTAGCAAAAATTGGCTCTTGTGATGATTCATAACACAAAGGCTTATGTTCTTCACTCGTAAATCCATAAATTTGTCTTCCTAATCTATCCAACAACGGTTTTGATGTAACAATTTCAGATGTTTCAAATATACGAGCTAGTTCTTCAGTAGGTTTATCTGAATGTTCAGAGTTCATTCTTTCCAATATCGTAGTAATATTTCCTAATAATGCTTTGCATTCCTCAATTCTTTTACGGACTGTTTTATTATACTCAACAGCTTGTCCTTTTCCCCCAGCCTTGCTGAACTCTTGTTGAATAGGTATATACCCTGCCAATGCTTTACCATATTGTGCAGATTTAGCTTTCTCACTAAATCCTTTTCCTGTTGCTCCTTCTTTTAACCTTTTGAGAGATGCCGGTCCAGAATCTCTAAAAGACAATACAAGATCATTATCAGATACTAAAGTTAGATATTGTGAAATTGTTGAAAATGGCATATGGGTTGTATCTTCGATATATGCAATTTTAATTTTTTGATGATTTTCAAATTCTTCTTTTAATTGTCGCAAGGATTCTTCTTCACTCATAGATGTAGAAGTATTAATAATTTCTATTCGTTTCTGATAGGCATTCTCAATTTTATCAAATCCAGAAATTTTTACATCAACAAATGGGTCATATAGAGTTTTTGACATAATAGATTGATTTTTCTTGCAAACTCATTAAGTCTTGTAGACCATTAGGTCACTACCACCAAAGACTATACTAGTTATACTAATCAAAAAACACTAATTTATTATTATGACTTGTAAAATTTATTGATGATATAGAGTAAATTTCTTATAGGGAGGCACGCGAGATATATGGTATTCATGAGAAGCAATACCATATAATAAGACAAAAACAAGATATTTTATTGTAATTTTACAAAAAATGGTGGGCGATGACAGATTCGAACTGCCGACCGTCTCGGTGTAAACGAGATGCTCTACCAGCTGAGCTAATCGCCCTCAAAATATAAGTTCTTATTGTGCGAAAGCAATATGCATTATAAATAAATTCTTTGCAAGATATTTTTGCTATTTATTTTAGCTATTACCTGAAAGCATTGATAAAATGACCTAAAGCAGCTGTTGGAAGATTCTAGAGAAGAAGTAGATATATTTTGGAATGGTAATTAATCCAAATGGCTGCCACTCATGGAGGAGCAAGCACGCTTAATGTTTTAATAAAATATTATGAAGAACATGTTCTCAAAGGGAAGGACCCTGGATCTGATGAATATCTTCATATGCAAGAGCTTTTAGTAAAGGCTATGCAGGAGGTGAAAGATTATGCCTCAAAACCCGAGGTGATAGAAATATTCAAGCAATATGGTGTTATATTTGATGAGGATAAAGATTCCTTAGCGGATTTAGATGATGAACCAGATCCTATTTTTGATGATTCTGAAGATGATGTTCTTGATGGTTCTGAAAATATTATTAAGACAGAGGAAGCAACTCACAAAGATAGTGTAGAAACAGCAGAATCTATAGGTGAGCAGATCATCTATCAACAGAATACCACTCTGGAGATGCAAAATCTCCAACAGATGGTTCTTTTGCTGCTACCGTCGTTGATGAGGATAATGTAACAGTCACAAATATTTTAAATCCTGATATAGAAGTAGATTCATTCGTTCTTACAGGAATTCCTCCTGATTTTGTAAATACAGTATAGCACAACTCAAAAGTCCCTGTATTTAAGTCTTTTCCTTGTATCTATAATATCAAGTGTTTTTAGGCATTACCATTATTTTTTCTATACATCAGTAGCTGATAGTTTAATGCTCCTCCAAGTATAAATAAAAAATTTATGATATAGAAAAATAAGAGTGTTACGATAATACTGCCAAGAGAGCCGTACACAAAACTCAATTGGTGATAGTAGACTATATAAGTAGATAGTAGATACCCACTAACTTGCCATGTAATTGCAGTAAAAATTGCTCCAGGTATCATATTTTTGATATTTAATTTTATATTGGGAATAAGTGTATAGAAACACAAAACAGTCAGAAATAATGTAAAAAATATAATAAAATATTTTAATACCAGTCCTGAAATATTCAAATGGGTAATTTGTTTTAAACTCAGATTTTCAAAAAGAATAGGTAATAGTACAAAAATAAACATAATTATAGCAAGTAAACTTGTTAGAATAATAAACTGAAAAATACTTGTTAAACGTCTTGTAATATATGGAGGTGGGGATTTTACTTCAAATATACGATTTAAAATAGTTCTTAAACCTTCTACGAATGATGATGACGTCCATACGGTTCCAAAAACAGCAAGACTCATAAGACTTGACGGTGGAGCTTTTTGTAGTTCTAGAATTCTTACTTTTATAGAATCTATAATATTTTCAGGAGAATTATTCATTATAACATCAATTAAACTCATACCAAGCTGAGATGCGCCAAAAAAACTAGTCAACGCTAGAAAAAAAACCAAAAATGGAAATAAAGAAAGTATAATCATAAATGACATATACCCGGCATGCTCTATTCCATCTTTTTCAATTGTTCTAACAATAGCTAGATATATACATTTAAATAATTTCTTCATACTATTTAGTGGTTATTTCACTTCTTCGGCATCAGAAATTTGTTGTTTTTGCAGTCTTTTTTGAGTTTTACGAATATTTTTGCGTTTTGGTTTTGTTGCAACAAGCTCTATTTCTTCAACTTTTGCTGCTTTGTCTTCCGCAACTTCATCTGTTGTTGATTCGTTCGTGTCAGTTTTGTGTCGTTCGTTAATGTGTTTTGAATCTTTCCATCTGCGTCTTCTATTATTTGATGATGTTGTGAGTGATTTATCTTGATCTGTATATTCTTCTTTTTTTGTATTTTTTGAAGGTTCCTCACTTAATTCTCGTATTACTTTTTTTGTAGCTTCTTTTCTTATTTCATTACGCATTTCATTTCCCCGTGTTTCTTCACTGGAAATCTGCGAAATATTATTATTTGGATTATTATCTTCTTGAGCATGCGTAGGTAACGTAATTTTCTCTATAGAGAAGCTATCTGATGTCGCTTCTTTATCTACTAAAAAGTTTAATTTAACGCCATATTTACTTTCAATTGAGAAAATTTCATCTCGTTTATGATTAAGTAAATAAATAACAACATTTATGTTCGCATAAATATTTACAATATCAGAATCTTGATTATAAATCTCATTTTCAACTGTTCTTAGAATCAGCATAGAGTTAGATTCCTGATCCCTTACTATACCTTTTCCATTACAATGTGTACACATTACCGTATGAGCTTCTAAAAATGATGGGCGCAGCCTTTGTCTTGACATTTCAAAAAGCCCAAATGTACTAATATGACCAATTTGAATTTTTGCTCTATCCCTGCTCATATATTCTTTTAATGAACGCTCTACAATTCTACGATTTCTGGACTCATACATATCAATAAAGTCTATAACTATTAGGCCTGAGATATCTCTAAGTTTGAACTGTCTTGCTATTTCTTTTGTAGCTTCCACGTTAGTTTTTAGCGCTGTTTCCTCTATGTTTTTTTCTGATATAGAACGTCCAGAATTTACATCTATAGATGTCAAAGCTTCTGTAGGATTGATAACAATATAGCCTCCCGATGGTAAAGGCACAAATTGCTGGTAAAGAGATGCAACTTGATCTTCTATCTTGAATTGCGAGAAAGCAGGAATTAAGTTTTTATGCAGTTTAATCTTGCTTACGTCTTTTGGAAGCAGATATTTCATAAAATCAATTGCTTTATCATGAGCTTCTTTTCCATCTACAATTATTTGTTTTACAGATGTGTCATAAAGATCTCTAATAGTCTTTTGTATTATGCCTTCTTCGGCGTGCACGAAACTTGGAGCTTTGGATTTTAATGCAACCTCACGGATTCTATTCCATAATCGTGCTAGATATTCGTAATCTCTTATTATTTCAGAAAATGTCTTTCCTATTGATGCTGTACGAAGTATTACGCTAGCATGCTTACTATCTTTTTCATTGATAAGCTTAGCAATTGTGTCTCTTAATCGTCTTCTTTCATCTCCGCTTGAGATCCGACGAGAAATACCGTGATGGCCAGTGCTATTCGGCATTAATACACAATATTTTCCTGCAATAGATATATATGTACTAAAAGAAGCTCCTTTATTACCTCTTTCTTCTTTTTGAGCTTGCACAAGTACTATTTGATTTTTTTTAATAACATCTTGGATTTTGTGGTTTTTATAATCCGGAATTAGATCAATTTTTTCATCAGATAGTTTATCTATTTCTACATCTGATGCCTCATATGCAAGTTCTGGGTTTGTCTCTTCATCAAGAAATTTTTCAATCTGAGCTATATCGATTTCTTTTTCCATACAGTCTAGAGAAATATCAGACACTTCTTCCTGTGTTTCTGACAGTACAGACTCTGGCGGAGTTACAGCTTGAAGATCACAGAATTTTTTATCATTAATTTGTATATTATAATAATCTGGATGAATTTCACTAAATGGTAAAAATCCATTTTTTCCTGATCCATAATCTACAAAAGCAGCTTGTAATCCTGGTTCTATCCTTACAACCTTAGCAAGATATATATTCCCTTTGATATTATTGCTGTTAGCTGTTTCATATTCAAATTCATCTATTTTATTTTGTGCATTTACAAGTGCAACACGGTATTGATTAGGAAAATTCCCATCTATTATAATTTGCTTACTCATTAAATTTATCTCCAGTAATCCAAAATTTCTTGAGCACAAGGCTCTACACTCTGTTCACCTACCAATGTTCATAATTAATTTATATGAAGCTAAAAAACAATGATAGAGAAAAAGTTACAGTCTAAGTTGTAATTTAAGTTTCTTAGAAAATTCTTATCTATATACCCTTATATACAAAGAGGTGTTCAGAATCAAATGGTATTTAGACCTGCAATTACTTTGAGAACGCAGATATGTTTGAAAGAAATTTTAAGCCAGGGTAGCTTTAAAGCGTTATTATGGCTTTCTTTAGGGTGTTTTTTCTACGGTTTGTCCGTTGGTATGAATGTATCAAATTTTGGTATTTTTCTCTATCATAATAACTTACAGGCAAATATTATATCCGATATATTATCTTTTGAAATTATAGGGAACATTGTTGCTGCTCCTTTTGTTTTAATCCTATGCATAAAATGTGGTATGTTTAGATTGCTAGCTATATCACTTATAATCCGAAATGTTTTCCTTGTTTTATTTGGGGTCAGTGATAATGTTTTATTGTTTAAAATTTCTATGTTTGGATTCGGGGTCGGAGGTTTTATTTTATATGTATTAATCTTTCAGTGGGTTAATAGACTTGCTAGTAATGAAAAAAGGGCCACATATATTTCAATAGCAAGTATGGCATTTGGTCTTGGTATTGCTTTTGGCCCTTTTTTGACAGCTTATTTAGAGATGCCAAGCAATATTAATTTTAATATAAGCGCTATTTTATCCACAGTTATGCTTGCTTTTGTTATCATTGCAAAGCAATATGAACCAGTGGTATTTCCATTCCGCAAAATGACTCTTTATAAACTATTTATATTTGCACAAATACCTGTTATGTGCGCGATTGCAAGTGAATATGCTTATTTTGGGATATCAGACTTTTTACCTCTATTTTTAATTAATTTAGGAAAAATAAAGCAAGATGCATATACATTGTTAGGATATTTTTCTTTATCAGGGATATTACTTTCAATTCCTATGGGGATAATCTGCGATAGATTTGACAGAACTAAACTCACAATAGTTATTGCTGTGATTATGATTTGTGCTATAGAAATTCTACCTATGGTTATAGATAATTTTTTCCTCACTTTAATTATATTTACTTTGTTAAGTGCTTCACTTAACGCTTTAATAGTTGTTACACTTGCAATACTTGGAGATAAATTTGTAGGGGATGATTTATTAGCTGCAGGTTCAATGGTTCATGCAATGAGCACAATTGGGGGTTATGCAGGTATTACTATAACAGGAAATATTATGCATAGGCTTGGTACTGATGGGTTTATTTTTTCTTTTTCTTCTTTATTTTTAGTATTTTTAGTCTTATTGCTATGGGAATCGTATAAACATAAATAAAAATGAGTGATGAGCTACTGAACATAGTGGCCTTGTTCTTTCCTGTTCGCTTATTATTTATATTGTTCACTTTCTGCTCCTATCCACATACCTAATTTAATTTACAAAAGTTTTATAAAATAAATTTATATCATATTAAAGGTATTGATTATTTTACAAAAGGTACTATACTGCATCTTTTGATTAAAAAATTTTCCTGAATTAATCATTGGTTGTTTATATCAGTGTTTAATTGGTATTATAATTGTGGTTATATGAAAATGAATATAGTCAATTATTTTGGACAGAGAACATTGTTGTTCCTCTCAGTCATCCTGCATTTATGGGGGATCTAGTTTTAAGAAAATGGGTCCCTGCTTTCTCAGGGAAGACGGGATGACTATGATATCAACAGAATTAAACAGAAAATAGTTAAGAGAATGAATGATATAAAAAATGAAAAATCGCATATATATCGGCAAGTGGAAATTTTTTTAAAGTCTCCTGATCAATTTTCTATTGATGAATCACGAAATATCATAAGAAATGCAATTCTTGCACTATCTACACTCTGTAAAGAAGAAATTAATTTAAATTGCACAAAAAAAGAATTAATTACATTAGCGCGCAAAATCGTTGTGCTTCTTAAAGAGCAGGATAGATAATCAAATTTTATTTTAAATGAGAAATCTAGATTTAAAAAAAAGATCCCTGCTTTCGCAGGGATGACGTGATGGATATATAGTCAAATTAAATACTATATAAGTAGAAATTACAATTCAACTCTAACGCCTGCAGTTACATCATGTGTTCTGAAGCGTAATTTTGTACCTGTCACTTTTTTCCCATTAATATCTTTAGCATCATTAGTTTTTCCATGATCATTATAGGAATATGCTACATCAATTTTAACACCTTCAGCTACATCAAACGCTATCCCAGCTGTAACAAGGAAATTCATATTATTTTTTGCCTTAGTTTTGTAAGTATATGTAGTTGTGCTGGTTATCGCGTTACTTGGCGAAAATGAGAATGCTCTTTTAGAGCTTAGTTTGGTTAGGCCAAGTCCTGCGCCTAAAAATACATCACCATAACCAAAATTATATACATCTGCTACAAATTTTGCATTTAAAGATGTAGCTTTAAATTTTGCTTTTATAGATGCTGAGCCAACATTTACTCCAGCAACACTTAATGTAGGTTTAAAATTTTGTTCTGAATTAAAATGATTTGCAAGATTAAGCTCAACACGAACCATATCTGATATATACATACCTACTCCTAAGTCAGCAACAAGATGATTTGTTATCTTTGATTTACTTTTCGCAATTTGTACAGGCACTGCAACTGCAATACCGGCAAGTGTAGAATTGACATTAGTGGTGTTTGCAGCCATAGAGTCTTTAGGTATGAATGAAGCTCCAACATCGCCACGTACATATAATTTGTCATCAGCAATAGCAGAAGTAGAAACAGCAGCGATAGCAGCTGTAAGGAGTAATTTTTTCATAGATTATTTTCCTCGTTAATTATTAATATTTATAGTTATTAAACAATACTTAGACTGTGAATACAGCCGGCTTTATATCAAAAAACATATAAACTAGGAAGCAAATAATATAAAAAATGTCCAAAATTAGTAAAAAATTATCGAAAACTGTTGTATTTTTACATCATAAATCTTTTTGTAAAGATTTACCTAGAATATGATGGGGCGAACGATCGGTCTCGAACCGACGACCCTCAAAGCCACAATCTGATGCTCTACCAACTGAGCTACGCCCGCCATGTGCGAAGAATCTAGACTAAAAAATCAAATTTTGCAAGAACTCTTATTTTTATGCATTCGAAAGTGGCGCAACTCAGAATTTTTTTGAAAAACAACCATTGCTAATAAAATACTCTACTTCTTTTATGACAACATCATTATATAAAAGAGAGAAATGTGTAGCAGGAATTATGATATTATCTTTCATTCCATCTAGTTTTGTGTTTTCTATACTTACTGTTCCATCGTCATCTCCTTTTATAAAAAATAATGAAGAAATTGGATTTACCGAAAGATTTCCGCTTATTACACCAGTTTCATAATCAACTCTATTTGGTAAATTTGTAAGAA
>Ga0206866_1015_pt2 | contig 32467 bp, 41 predicted proteins | sample Alteio_BWOrgCont_40_FD_152626 | JGI IMG/M metagenome (GOLD analysis project Ga0206866, IMG submission 152626) | Enriched cells from forest soil in Barre Woods Harvard Forest LTER site, Petersham, Massachusetts, United States -... | ecosystem: Environmental > Terrestrial > Soil > Temperate forest >... | reverse complement strand
CTGCGAAAGCGCAGCCGGGCAGGATTTTTAATGGTGCCCAGCAGCGTGATGCAGAGCCGCCCAAAGAAAATCTGCAAATCAAGCAGGCTTCTGAACGCAAGAAGGCTCGATTTTCCGATATGTACGAACAATTCTCTCACGCCGCCGAAATAGGGCTTGTGCTCAGAGGGTATTGTTTCCAGACTTCGGACTATGTCGAAAATTTTCCGGTGCTCTTCTTTAATCCCGCGCCGGATAATCTCAACATTACGCGTCGCAAGATGGCGGCCAAATTCAACCATCATCCACGCGGCGGAGAGATCCACCTCTTTAAGATCGCTGCCATCGACGGTAATCCGGCTGATGTTCTTCAGGCCGATACCTTCAAGCAACTGCCTGATGTCCTCTACCTCATGCACCGTCCAGCGATTGTGCAGCAGCACCTCCACTTCTTTCTCCGACGGGAAACTGACACTTGCTAGGACGGGTTTCATTGCTTCCATTTGCCAAACTATGGCACTAGGTGAAAATCCGGCGCCTGAGGCTGCGGATCTTCATCCTACCGCAGCAAATTAGTCTGCGCCAGTTCAACGACCTCATCCCCACGCCCATTTATGATGGCTTTCAGCATGTAGAGGCTGAATCCCTTGGCCTGTTCAAGCTGAATCTTGGGCGGCATGACGAGTTCCTGCTTCGCCGTCACCACATCGACCAGCACCGGCCCGTCGTGAGCAAATGCCTGCTTGAGGGAAGCTGCCAGATCCGCCGATTGCTCGACCCGTATGCCTTTGATGCCCATTGCGTTAGCCATATCGGCGAAGTTGGGATTTTTCAGATCCGTACCGCTGCCAAGAAACCCTCCGGCCTTCATTTCCATGGCGACGAAGCCGAGCGAGCCGTTGTTATACACGATTACTTTCACCGGAAGGCCGAGCTGGGTGAGCGAGATAAAATCCCCCATCAGCATGGTGAAACCTCCGTCACCGGACAGGGAGATCACCTGCCTGCCGGGAGCCGCAGCCTGCGCGCCGATTGCCTGCGGCATGGCGTTGGCCATGGAACCGTGGTTGAAGGAGCCAATCAGTCGGCGCTTGCCGTTCATGGCCAGATAACGTGCTGCCCAGACTGTGGGCGTGCCGACATCGACGGTGAAGACGGCATCATCCGCCGCCAGTTCGCTTAGAAGCCGCGTCAGGTATTGCGGATGGATTGCTTTACCCGCCGCTGAAGGCTGCGCGAGAGCATCCAGTTCTTTGCGGGCCTGCTGGTAATGCGTCCGCGCGGCATTCAGGAAAGACCTGTCGGTTTTCTTTTTCAGGCGCGGCAGCAGCGCCTTCACTGTTGCGCTGACATCACCGATAAGACCCATATCCAGAGGCGCGTGCCGCCCCAGCGCTGAAGGATCACTGTCAATCTGGGCGATTCTGGCCTGAGTCGGATAGAAATGGCGATAAGGAAAACCCGTGCCCAGCATAAGCAGCGTGTCGCAGCTCAGCATGGCGTGGTAGCCGGACGAAAACCCGATAAAACCCGTCATGCCCACATCGAACGGATTATCCCATTCAATATGCTCCTTGCCGCGCATAGCATGTACAATCGGCGCACCTAAAACATCTGCGAGGCCCATAACTTCATCGTGGGCATCCGCGCAACCACTGCCGCACAGAAAGGTCACTGCTATCGATTCGTTGAGCAAGGCGGCGAGATTATCAAGGTCGGCTTCGACGGGCAGCGTTCGGGGAAGAACAGGCGCTGTAAAGTGCGTGGAAGCTCTCTCAGGCATTGCGGTGAGCGCTACATCCCCGGGAATGACCAGCACTGCCACGCCGCGCTTGCCGATGGCCGTGCGCAGAGCGCGGTGGAGCACTTCGGGCAATTGCGCCGGGTTGCTGATGAGCTCGACGAAATCGCTGCATTCGCGGAACAATTCCTGCGGATGCGTTTCCTGAAAATAGCCCAGACCTATCTCCGAAGACGGAATCTGGGCGGCAATTGCCAGTACCGGCACACGGCTGCGCTGGCAGTCAAACAGCCCGTTGATGAGGTGCAGGTTGCCCGGGCCGCAGCTACCAGCGCAGACCGCAAGCTCGCCTGTGACTGCAGCTTCCGCTCCGGCTGCAAAAGCAGCCACCTCTTCGTGGCGCACATGCATCCACTCAATCCGCCCCAGACGGCGCAGGCTGTCGTTGATGCCGTTCAGACTGTCGCCTGTCACGCCCCAGATGCGTTTGACACCGGCCTCGGCAAGCGTTTCCGCCAGAAAATCGGCAACGGTCTTTGCCATGATTATGCCTCCTCAATCAAGCCGTGCGGCGAGTGTGGCATGCTGCGATCCTATAAATTCAATCCGCTCACTGCGCATGAGTACTTTGCAGTTAGAGGCTGCTGGCGAACATGTCGTTTAGCTTTGCCGTGGCGTCATTGTCGTTCGCCCCGGCGCCATTGCGCAGGAATCCGACTCGCTCCACCAGCACTTCGTTGGCATCCGTGCCAAGCACCCGTATGGTCTCGTCGATAAAGTCCTTGAGCGGCATCGCGCGAGGGTCGCTTGCCTGCTGCGCGCCCAGAAGCTCGGTCTGCACATAAGGCGGTGCCAGTTCGAGCACCTTTACGTTCGTATCTTTCAGCAAGTAACGCTGCGACAATGAAAATGAATGCAGCGCCGCCTTTGTTGCACTGTAGGTGGCCGTCATGGCCAGCGGCACGAAAGCCAGCCCCGAGGTCACATTGATGACATAGGCTTTGGGCTGCGACTTCAGATGCTCAATCAGCGCCGATGTCATCCGGATAGGGCCCAGAAGATTCGTCGTCACAATGGAAGAAATGACGCTGTCATCCACAACACCCTGCACTGCATCCGGCTTCATGATGCCAGCATTGTTGATAAGCACGTTCAGCTTCGGATATTTCTTCACCAGCGAAGCGGTTACAGAGGCGATGCTTTTCGGGTTTTCGATATCCAGCTCAACAAACTCCATGCCGGAGTTTGCCTTTGTCACTCCCTCCAGTACGTTTTTGCGCCTGCCGGAGATGATGATCTTGTTGCCCTTGGCATGCAGTGCTTCGGCGAGCCCGCGCCCGATGCCCGAACCGCCGCCGGTAATGAAAATCGTATTTCCCTTCAGATTCATGGTCTTGCTCCTTATTTATTGAGTGACAAACAGTAGACAGACTTTAGTTTCTGCCACATCAAATAGCGCTATGGAAAACGGCTACAGGGGAAAACCGTGTTATTTTGAGGCAGGCTCCATATTGGCTTCGCTTTCGATGTCGAGCTTTACCTCATCACCCAGAGCAGGCAGATACGTGGTCATGCCAAAATCCGAGCGTTTAATAGTTGTCGTAGCGCTGAATCCGGCGGTTGGTTTCTTCATCATATTCGGACCCATCTGGTTGAGCTTCACACTCAGCGCAACCGGCTTTGACATGCCGCGCAATGTCAGCGTTCCATGCACTATAGCCGTATCCTTGCCCGTGATTTCCACTGTATCGCTGGCGAAGGTGGCCGTCGGAAACGTGGCGACATCGAAGAAATCTTTGGTTTTTAAATGCTCATCCAGCTTGGCAATACCGCTGTCGATGGTCGCGATGGGGATCGTCACATTGACCTTGCTTGCCGCCGGGTTCTTCTCATCCAGTGTCAGCGTCCCATCGATATTCATGAATTTGCCGGATGGATTGGAGAAACCGAAATGACTGATATGCCAGACTACCGCCGTATGCATCGAATCAAGTTTGTATGTATCCGCCGCAACAGCGTGCGTTGTCAGTGAAATCGATAACACGCTTACCATGAGGAAGCTGGCGATATTGTTTTTCTTCAACATTATTTTACTCCTTGTTTTAAGTTACGTGATTTTTCTTACGAATAGATTTTGAAGGGTTGCCCGGCAACCTTTTTAATACTCCATTTTGAGTTTGTGTTAAAAAAATAATGTTAAGCAGCCCGGTGGGTGAGCGTATGTGCGCGCTGCCTGGCGCCTGCCAATGCTGCGGCGGCTTTTTCAGGCCCCAGGGCAACACCTTCAATAACAATGGTTTCCACATCGGTGATGCCGATGAATCCGAGAATCATACGTAGATAGGGCTCCTGATAATCCATGGTTTTCATTGGGCCCTCACTATAGACGCCGCCACGACCGAGCACAATGATCGCTTTCTTGCCCTTTGCCAATCCTTCAGGGCCTGCAGCACCGTATCGAAAGGTTTTCCCTGCACGCACAACATGGTCGATCCAGGCCTTGAGCGCAGAAGGGATGCCAAAATTGTACATCGGCACTTCAAGGACTATGATGTCACTGGCAAGGACTTCATCAATAAGTTTCTGAGAGAGTGCAAGTGCGGGCGCATCGTTCTGGCCGGAAAACATCGCGCTCACGAATTGCGGGCTGACATGCGGAATCGATGTTTTTACCAAATCGCGCTCTATTATCTTCGCATCGGGATACTGGGCCTTCAGCCTTTCAACCGCTACCGGGCCTATTTGTCTGGTCACGGAACCCTGCAGATTGCTGCTGGACTTGATATTCAGAATCGTGGTCATATGCCTGCTCCTTCTCTGTTACTATAAATTGCTTGGTTACTCTTAATAGTGTGGTATATTATAGTAACTATTGGATAAGAGTACAAGAAGGCACAAATATGTCAGAAGGTTACACAGATGTTCCTGCTACGGATGCTGAAGCGCATGCGCCGGGTAAATGTTGCGGTACCATCCGCGAAACACTAAGCCGCGTTGGCGATAAATGGAGCATCCTCATCGTCGGCACATTAAAAACCGCGCCTTTGCGCTTTAATGCATTGCGCCGTCATATCGACGGCATATCGCAGCGGATGCTTACCCGCACATTGCGTGAGTTGGAACGCGACGGGTTGGTAACACGTACCGTAACCCCTACTACTCCACCGAGTGTTGAGTATGCTTTGACGGACTTAGGGCATACGCTGATGGAACCCGTCATGGCACTCGTCGCATGGACGCAGGACAATTATCCGCAAATCAGTAAAGCACAGCAGCGGTTCGACAAGCGCAGTAAGAGTAAGTAGACTCGGCACTCGCCAACGGAGAAATAAAATTTTTGCCTTCCGGAGAGAGAGGGACTAGCTTTTCTCCATGAGCCTCATCGACCTCACCATTGTCGGGCGCGAAAGGGATTTGGGCAGTTTCGCCGTTCAACGCATTTTGCCATACGCACAGCGGCGCATGGTGGGTCCGTTTATTTTTCTCGATCATATGGGCCCCACGGAGTTTGCGGCAGGTGAAGGCATGGACGTACGCCCGCATCCGCATATCGGCCTTGCAACGGTGACGTATCTGTTTGCAGGCGAGATGATCCACCGCGATACATTGGGTTCACACCAGGCCATCAAGCCAGGCGATGTCAACTGGATGACTGCCGGGCGCGGTATTGCCCATTCCGAGCGCACAGGCGTAGAGGAACGCGCGCGCAGGCATTGCGTTCATGGGCTGCAAAGCTGGGTGGCGTTGCCAAAGGAATATGAAGAATGTGCGCCGGAGTTTTTTCATCATCCGTCGGATTCCCTGCCGGCGTTTGATGTAAAAGGCGCAAAACTGAAGCTTATTTCGGGTAAGGCCTACGGGCATGAGGCGCCTGTTAAAACCTACAGCCCACTTTTTTACGCGGAAGCAAAACTCAAGCAGGGCGGCACGCTGAAATTATCCGCCGAGTACGCCGAGCGAGCCCTTTGCCTGATTAGCGGTGCAGTGCGCATTGGCGATACGACCATACAGCCCGGAACGATGCCGGTATTTGCTCGCGGCGATACTATCACAATAGAAGCACAAGTGCCGTCACACCTGATGTTGCTGGGGGGTGAACCATTCCCTGAGGCGCGTTTCATTGACTGGAATTTTGTCTCCAGCTCTAAGGAACGCCTCGAACAGGCCAAAGCGGATTGGAAGGCCGGGCGCTTCGCGAAAATTCCCGGTGACGACAAAGAATTCATCCCATTACCGGAGTAAGTACATGGCAAATGATAAAACCATCCGCGCTCATGTTATGGAAACCGGCGAAAGCGCCTATGCGGTCGCCATCGATGTATCGGGACATTCACTCAAGGGCGATGAGCCTGTCGAGGCAGGTGGAGGTAACCTTGGTCCCGCGCCCTACGATACGTTGCTCGCCGCACTGGGGGAATGCACGGCGATGACTCTGCGCTGGTATGCCATCCAGCAAAAATGGCCGCTGGAGAAGGCAGAAGTTCATCTTACTCATCACAAAGAAGGTAAGCAGGATATTTTTACTAAAGCCGTCACCTTGCACGGCAATCAGCTGACACAGGAACAACGCGCCAAACTGCTGGAGATAGCCGCAAAATGTCCGGTGCAGCGCACGCTGGAAGGAACTCCCATCATTAAAACACTGCACGAATAGCGCCTCACACTCTCCTTAATAAAGGAGTTGATTGCTCAGGTTGTCCTCCCTTACGCTTTCCATATTAATACGGCCGCCATGCTGCATCGCTCCCAGATTCAGAACCTGTCACTGAATGGCGCGTGGGGTGGAAAACACCCGCACTTAATGCATTGTCACTCCTGAAGGAGAAATCTCATGAAATATTCCATCCCATCCGCCGTACTGGCTTTGGCTCTTAGTCTTGCCGCCTGCACCGGCCCCGCCGGCCCGCAAGGAAATCAGGGCAATACCGGCTACACGGGCGCAACGGGTGCTACCGGAAGTCAGGGTAATACCGGAAATACGGGGTACACGGGCGCCACCGGCGATCAAGGAAACACAGGCTACACGGGTGCCACCGGCGCTACCGGCAGCCAAGGCAACACCGGCGATACCGGCCAGCAGGGTGCTACCGGCAGTCAGGGTAATACTGGCGATACCGGTGCCACCGGCAAGAAGGGTAACACTGGCGCACGCGGCAACGGTGGTTCCACTGTCATCGTTCAGCCCAATTAAGCTGAATCCCGCATAAACCCAACCATGGAGAATATTATGATTACCAGGCAAAAAGTTCTTTTAGGTGCCGTCGCACTGTATCTGCTCACTACCGCGTCCGCTTATGCGCAGCTGGATGTTCAACTGAATCTGGGAGGACCGGCGTATATAGCTCCCGCCCCGGTGTATGTGTCTCCCTATCCCAGCTATTACGACCCGCACCACAAACGTAACTGGAAATACTGGGAAGACCAGCGCCGAGCACGTGAGCATTCAGACAATGGCAGGCATGAAGGTGAACACGAACGCAGATAAGCCTGTTTATAACGCGCACTCACTTTAACCCACATGGAGAACATCATGAAAAAGTTTCTTACACTCGCCCTCATCGGCGCTGCTGTCATCAGCAGCCCGGTCTATGCCCAGACCGCCAATGACGAAAACGTTAAAAGCGACGTCCATGCACTCGACAAGGACAACGCGGCCCTGGCCAAAGACCACGACGCCCTGGCCAACGATCGCGCTGCGAAGGCCCAGGATAAGGTCAATGGCGACAGCACGAAGCAGGCGGAAGACAGTGTAAAAATCGGCGCTGTTAAAACGGCCATCGCGGAAAAGAAAGCAGAAAAAGGCGTGGATAAGAAGATTCTCCGCCACCACAAGAAAAAAATGAAGAAAGAGGATGCAAGCCCTGCACCTGCACCCAGCAATTAATCAGGCCGCAAACCCTTTCAAGAGGTAGGGATAGGCTCTCATACCGCAGATTCGCAGTATACGGGCATATCCCTATCTCCCGATTGGGTGTAGTATCCCCGGGCGCGAGCCCACCTTTTCCTCCAACAGCGTAATTTTTCAATGGATAAAAATCAGAATACCGTCCTGATTGTCGACGACGAACCTCAGATCAGGAAGATGCTGAACATCTACCTGGGAGCGTCGGATTTTCATGTCGAGGAAGCCGACAGCGGAAAGCAAGCCATCCGGGTTGCCGTCTCCATAAAACCCGATCTGGTGCTGCTTGACTTGGGCCTGCCGGACATGGACGGCAAGGACGTGATAGCAAGCATCCGCGGCTGGTCGCAGGTGCCCATCATTGTGCTCTCCGTGCGCTCTGTTGATGAAGAAATTGCCAATGCGCTTGATGCAGGCGCGGATGATTACATGACCAAACCCTTCGCCACCTCGGTGCTGCTTGCGCGCATACGCGCCAATCTTCGCAAGGCAGTGGTGAAGGTCACCGGAGAGCCGGAGCTTATCAACGGCATCATCCGTATGGATCTGGTGCGCCATGAAGTGTTCCTGCAAAAAGAGAAATTACTGCTTACTCCCAAGGAGTATGGGCTGCTGCGCTATTTCCTGTTCAACTGCGGGCGTATGCTCACCCATAAACAGATCCTGAAGGACGTCTGGGGCAACGCGCATAACGAAGATGTGCAGTACCTGCGCGTCTTTGTAAGCCAGCTGCGCGAGAAACTGGCGCATGATCCGGCAACCGCCGGTTATATCGTCACCGAGCCGGGCATTGGCTACCGCATGGAAAACCATGCCACTGCTGCCGCCCCACCTGCAAAAGCAGCGGTAGCCTGAGGCCCCTTATTCATTCCTTATACTAAAGGGGTGCGCTCCGCATGGCGTTCGAGGGAGCACTCCCGTCACAATAATCTCCTAAATTACCACCAAAGGAGATTGCCATGAACACCTCAAAGACATTTACCGTATCCTTCATTGCTGCCTTGCTTGCCAGCACAACATTATATGCGGCTGAAGCCCAGACAGCCCTGCCCCCGATACAAATGGTCTCCGGCGGTGTTGGTGATGCCGGGATGGATGACATTGCCGCGACGCAGAACCATTACACTGTCAAACTGATATTTGCCGAGCCTACCGGAGAGTATCTGGCAGACATCGAAGTGCAGGTCCGCGATAAAAAGGGCAGCATGGTAGTCAATACCACTTCAGGCGGCCCGATACTGCTTATGAATCTCAAGCCCGGCCTCTACACGGTATCTTCCACCATTGCCGGAGAAACCAAAGCACAACGCATTGTAGTGCATGGCAAGGGCCTCAATAGCTACTACATTCACCTGCATTCCGCGTAAGTCCTGAGACTGCTATGCGATCCTTATGCTTTACATGAACTGCAGCGGGTGAATCCTTACGCAAAGCCGGTCAGAGTAAGCAGACAACTCACCCCAAAAGGAACATTTTATGACCAAGACACAATTCACGGCAATGCTGGTTGCAATCACCCTGCTTTCCGCCTGCGGCAATACTACATCCGACCGTGCGCTGAGCGGCGCTGGCATCGGCGCCGGTGTCGGTGCGGTGGGCGGTGCGCTTGTTGGCGGAAACGTCGCTGGCGGAGCCTTGATCGGCGGTGCCGTGGGCGCAGCCGCCGGAGGCCTGACCGACAAAAGCGATATCAATCTCGGCAAGCCTATCTGGAGATAACAGCCATGCCTGCACCGATTTTGATTAACCCTTTGGAGTAATTACCATGAATCTCAGCCGAACCATCGCCTGCCTGTCCCTGGCGTCTGTTATAGCTTCCTGTACTCCCGCCGGTTATTACGACTCTAACGGCGAATACCGTTCCTATGGCAGCAGCGACAGTTTCCGCCATGAAAATGCCATGGCCGGCACGCCGGTCAGCCACGCCTATCCGGATACGACATATGACCGTGCCGGGTATTACGACCGTAACGGCTATTACATCGCACGAGACAACGGACCACGCGTCTCTGATGAACTCTTCCCGCCACGCGGTATGTGCCGTATATGGTTTGCCGATCGGCCAGCCGACGACCAGCCGCGGGTGGAGTCGTGTAACGGCATCCGCTCGCGTGTACCTGCAGGCGCCTATGTGATTTACGGCGGATAACCACAGAATTTTAACCCCGATAGTCGAAAGGATTTTTTATGCTGAACTATGTTGTGACGTTTTTCATTCTGGCCGTGCTTGCCGCTTTTTTCGGATTCGGCGGCCTTGCGGGCGACTTCGCGCAGATCGCAAAATTCCTGGCGGTGCTGTTCGTGGTGCTGTTTGTTGCCACGCTGGTCTACAACATCATCACCGGAAGGCGCATTAACCCGCCCATGTAAAAGTATCTCCTCCCCCTAAAGGGGGAGGATTAAGGTGGGGGCATGTAAAGCACCGGACTCGCTCCCTCCCTAGCCCTCCCCCTTAAGGGGGAGGGGATTTAAAGTGTCGGCCCGTTCAACCGGGCCTCTTTTTTGCTTTCGGGCAGCTCGGAAAGTTGCAGGCAGAGTCAGAGTAAAAACAGTGCCGCCTCCTGCGGGGGTATCCGCACGGATGCTGCCCCCATGCGCTTCCATCACTGCTCTGCAGATAGGAAGGCCAAGCCCCGTGCCGGTAGTGGCGTCTTTGCGTGCCGTGCGTGCATGCTTATTGAATAAGCCTGCTTTTATCTTCTTTGAAAGGCCCTTCCCATTATCACGCACAACAATCCGGCAGGAAGAAGCATCCTTGCTCACTGCGACTGAGATTCGAGTTCCCGCCGACGTATAGCGCGCAGCATTATCGAGCAGTTGTATCACCGCGCGGCTAATCCATGATGCGCCCACCCCGGCCATAACAGGGAAAGGTACTTCCAGCAGCACCTCATGTCGGCGCAGGCGGGACTCCATCTTCAGAACACATTGCCGCACCAGCTGCCCGACATCCACGTATTCGCGCTTGAAGCGGATGCCGCTTTCGAGCCGGGACATGTCGATAATATTGGTGACGAAACTGTCCAGGCGACGTGCTTCTTCAATCGCCGTATTAATCAGTGTGTCTTTGTGTTCTGTGGAGAGAGTGTCTTTCAGCTGCTGGTATATCTCCAGTGACCCGATAACGCAGGCAAGGGGCGTCTTGAGATCGTGCGACACCGACGACAGCAGCATGACGTGAAGCTTTTCCCGCTCCTGCCGCAGAGTGTTTTTTTCGGAAGGGCGTTTGGGCATTATGCAGGAGTGGTTTGAGGAAGAGGCGCACCTCTTGATAGCAGCCTGCCACCGGCGGAACAAGCCGGATTCGCTGATTAGTCTCTCATCGCCTGAGTTGTTTCGCTTACATTCTCAATAGGCGCACGGCTTCCCAATAGCCGGATAGCATTATTGAGCCTTTCGGAAGATGTCTGGCTCTCAAGCTCGCATAAATAAACTGCGCCTGCCATTGTTATGGCTGCGGTTACAATACCGAAGGCCGTAAGTGGAGAGAAATATTCCCGGTGTGATACAGTATCAGCCATATGGTTTCTCCTTCTTCGGTGAAAGCGGTTATCTCATGAGCACGTTAAGGAACGAAGGCTTAGAAATCCATGCGTGCTGATACTTGCCAATATAAGATTTGTATAAGGAAGGAATTATGCATTTTTATCGCTTTGCGATATCAACTTTTCTTCCAATTCAACCACTTCCTCTTCCAGCTTAACCACCTCTTCCATGGAAACGGAATGGACGGAAGTTTCCTGATCTTTCTGGATATGGGTCGCCAGTTTCTGATAATCCTTCTGCAGCGAGTTGATTTCGCCCTCGCTCAGGTCTTCAATGCTTATCATTCGGTTATTGGCGCCGTGCAGTGCGGCTATGATCTCATTCAGTTTAATCTGCATCGCCAGAAAGTCTTTGTTCTGTGAGCGCTGTATCAGGAATACCATGAGGAATGTTGCCGTACCGCTTGCTGATTTCATTATCAGCTCCCAGTGATCCGAAAATTTCATGAGAGGACCGGCGGCAAGCCATAGCAAGGCAAATCCCACGGCAGCAAGATATGCCCAGGGGCTTCCCGCCCAACGGGCAGAGTAATAGGCAATATTCTCAAGGAATTTAACGTTCTCAGACTGCGCGGCCATGCATTTACCCAGTAAAAAGCCCGGCAACGGTTAAGCTGCCGGGCTGGTAGACACAGTTAAGTATCAGCTCGCTTTGGCAACGGGGCCGGAAGCGGCATCGGAACTCTTGCCGGAGCTCGTGCTGCCGGTGCTTGCGCATTCGGCTTCCAGTTTCTTCACCGTCTTTTCGGCTTCACCTCTGCTGAGGCTGTATTTGGTCTTTACGGCTTCAAAGAAGCTGTCGGGCTTGGTTGCCTGGAAGCCGATTTCTTCATCGGTCAGTTTGCCCCAGGTCTTTTTGATCTCGGCGCCCAATTTCTGGGACTGGGAATTGCTGTTCGCGGGTTGATTTTCCATACATTCTCTCCTTTAAGTGAGGTTACTGCATAATCTAAGGCGGGAAGGCCAAAACCTGCCGCTGCCATGCACGCTGGGCAACTATGGTCTGATAACGCTCAGGAAGCCATGCCTGTAGGCAGACCTTATTGTAAGGATTACATAAGGGGCAGAGATAACCATTGTATAGTAAGGCAAGACCTGTCAGGGTTCGTCTCTTCTCCCTGAATGAGCAGCAGCTCTGAATTGGCACCTATGTTGAATGCCAAAATATCCGATTCACAGATTCTGAGCTTCGTCATGCAAGCCAGCAATGACGGTATCTGGGACTGGAACCTGATTTCCAATTACATCTATTTTGCCCCTCGCTATAAAGCAATGCTGGGCTATGCGGACGATAACGAGTTCGGCAATTCCATGGACGAAAAGCTGGGGCACATCCATCCCGAAGACAGGCAGCGGGAGGCAGAAACAATGCGCCAATATCTGGCGCAGGAAATCCCTGAATATAAAGACACCTATCGCATGCGCCACAAAGACAATACCTGGCGCTGGATTATGTCGCGTGCAATGGCGCTATGGGATGAGAACGGTAAACCGTACCGCATGATCGGGTCTCACACCGACATTACTGAACAGAAGACATTGGAGCGGGCGCTGATGGACGCCCGCGACAAGGCGGAAGCGGCGAATGAAGCAAAGTCGGATTTCCTTGCCAATATCAGCCATGAACTGCGCACCCCGATGAACGCCGTAGTCGGGCTCGCCAATATCCTGATGCTCAATGGAAGCACCCCTGCAAAACAGCGGGAGTTCCTTTCGACACTGCAGCTTTCCGCACAATCGCTTATGAGCCTCATCAATGACTTGCTCGATATATCCAAATTTGAAAGCTCCGAGGTCAAACTGGAGCACATCCCCTTTAATCTGGCGGAGATGATCGAGGAAATCATCAGCATCATGTCAGTGAAGGCCGAGGAGAAAAATATCGAGCTGCACATCAACTACAGCCCGATGCTCAATACCGAGTTCATTGGTGATCCGCTGCGCCTGCGCCAGATACTGATGAACCTGACAGGCAATGCCGTCAAATTCACCAATAAAGGCAACGTCACCGTGCATGTGGAAAGTACGGCGGAGGAAGGATCGAAAAGCATCCAGCTCACGATAGATGTCAGCGATACCGGCATCGGCATCAAAAGCGACAAACTGGACACCATCTTCAATAAATTCTCCCAGGCCGACACGTCCATCACCCGCAAATACGGCGGCACCGGCCTCGGGCTTTCCATTTGCAAAACACTGGTGACGCTGATGAATGGCACGATCTCCGTCATCAGTACGCCGCGTAAAGGCTCACGCTTCACCGTAACGATTCCCCTGGAATTGGGCCCGCACGGCATTGTCGCCTGGAAGCAAGGCATTGCCAGCAAAGCACAAGATTCCGGCAATGCCATTGCTGCCGACCCCAGCAAGCCGCTTGTACTGCTGGTGGAAGACCACAAACCCAATGTGCTGGTGGCCGGAACGCTCCTGGAAAATCTCGGCTATCGTTATGAAGTGGCAAGCAACGGCAAAAAAGCGCTCACAAAACTGGAGAACCGCCATTTCGATATCATCCTGATGGATGTGCAGATGCAGGAAATGGACGGGCTTGAAACAACCCGCCATATCCGCAAGCTGGAAAAGAAAAGGAATCTTCCCCGCATGCCTATCATCGCCATGACGGCCCATGCGCAGTCCGAAGACCGGGAGCAATGCCTCAAGGCAGGCATGGACGATTATATCTCCAAGCCGTTCAATCCTACAGAGCTGCAGAAGAAGCTGGAGCTTTTTACAAACACTGCCAAGTAAAGCAGCCGAGTGTTTGAAACATGCATTTGATTCCCTGTTTTGGAATGTCTTATAACATGCCGATTTTATATGGTGAATTTATGTTCTTTTTTTGTTTTTTCCCACCACGCGTCTTAGATTCGCCTTATTCTTTTATGCCCGCACTTGCCCTGCCTATTTAAACTTTATGCAAAACAAACAATACTTCCTTCTTCAACAAAGGAGGATTTTATGACGAAATACGGCAAAGCAGCGGGCAAAAGCGTCGAGAAAGCCATGCACAAAGAGAAGCGCGGCACGCTTCACTCCGGCAGAGGCGGAAAAGGCGGTATCGTAAAAAGCCGCAAGCAGGCCATTGCCATTGGCCTCTCCGAAGCACGTAAGAAAGGCGCCAAGGTGCCCAATCCCGCTCGCTAAAGTGCAGCAATCCACCCCATCCCAGGAAACTCCTCGCCCCACAGCGTCATCGGCGAATAGTGACGAATGAGAGCAACGATGTGCCTGGTGCCCGGAAGAGGACTCGAACCTCCACGACTTGCATCACTGGTACCTGAAACCAGCGCGTCTACCAATTCCGCCATCCGGGCCGGATACGAAAGAGCTTCGGGTTATAAGAGGTGATTCAGAACTTGTCCATATTAAGTTATTAGTATTTCTATTCAAATGGATGTGCCTTTCACGAACCCGGCACCCTTTTCCTTCACATGACCGCAAGGCCGTTTCTCTGCGAAGATGCAGCCGTCAAAGCCTATAACGGCAGCGCAACAGAGTGTTAATATTTTATTACCTTTTTCTCCCCTTTCGGTAATAAAATCTTAAGATAATCATGATATTGTCAGCCTGAATATTGTGGGTACGCACAAGAATCCGACGAAAGGCTCTATTTACCATGTCTCAGGCCATAACCAGCATTACGCCGCAGGAAGCCGAAAAAGGCCCTGATCATGTTCGGCGAAGCGCCGTGGTCAAGATGCTTCTCGCGCACGGGTTTGCCGGCATGGATCCGGGTAGATATATTTTCCAGCGCGCCGCGGTCGAAGAGGGAGAGGGATATGACAGGGTACGTCTTTCGGCAGAGGGGCTGGACCCTTATGTGCCGAATGATGCCGTAAAAACAGCCGGCAAGCTCTGCGTGAAGGTTGCCAGGGCAGAGGAACAAAAGCGCGCTGCCACGCAAAATTCTCAAGCCGAGATTATCCGCAGAATGTTGCCCGGTATACAGATGCCTGCTGGCATATTGGTGGAACCTAGCGAACGACAATTCATACTGCGCTCTTCGGAGCATCCCGAAATCGGGATTGCCATAGGCCACCATCAATCACAGGCGGCAGTGGATAGTGCCATAGCATCGCTGGGGCAGTCACTGATTTCACACAGGCAACGGCTTCGCGATCTTGAAAAGAAATATGGCTATGTGATTGTCGTTCAGCATGGCAGCGAAACCAGGCTGGTCAACCCAAGCTATGATTTACCCGATGTGGTACTGCCGCGCTATCAGGATAATGATTCTTTCACGGCAATGGAAGAACGCCTGGCCGAGGCCGACAGGCGGGGCTGGGCATTCCAGGATGAAATCCTCGAGGTGTTTCAGGAATGCCAGGACAGCGGCATGAGTGTGGTGGAAACGGAAGAAGGGGGAGTGCGAAGCATCACCTTCACCGGCAGCGTCATGGAAGCCAGCAGAAACGTGCTTCCGGCGGCAAAACAGGATGTCGCACAACTCAGGCTTTTGGGCACCCTCCTCAAAAGGTTGACCCCGCAGGGATTTGAAGCCATGAAAGAGCATATGCAAAGTGGAGAAATAAATACCCACGGTGCAAAGCAAAGAAGCCACGTAGATCCAGAAAAACTGGCGCCGGCAAATCAAGCCTACCAAGGCTTAAGCCTCTTGGAAGTTCGTCAGCGCGGGCAACTATTCCTGGATTTTGCGAATGTCGTTGAGAAAGCGCAGGCACAATCCAAGAAGGCAGCCTCCGACACTACGACTGTCGCCGCTGTCATCGACTCGGAATTGCGTGCTCCCGTCATATCCAAGGCGGCGCTGGAAAAACTCAGGAAATACGTCGGGGCAGTTCGTGCGACAACAAAGCAGACACTTTTAATGTATTCAACCACGGGACAAATTGCCGTTGAAAAGGATGCGGCACACAATGTCCATTATACTCATGCTGCAACGGGAGATACGCGCGTAGTACCCGCGGATGCTAATGAATCTGTAGCATCCCGTATCGTATATACCTTTATCATGAGCAACCAGAGGCTCACAGTAGAGAATCAGAGGCTCAACACTATCCTGCAGAACCTGGGCGTAAATGGCATCAAGGATGATTACGAGACGTATGTGGATGCCGGCACGAATCATCTGCGGCTGGAACATACCGATTTCGGCAATACCGGTATTTTCAATGAGGAAGTTGAGACATCTGCAAAGCTGGTCAGCGGGGAACTCCTTACCGTTAAAATGAACGCCGCCCAGTTTTTCATCAGTCTGATGGAAGACAGGCTGGTCTCTAATCATGATTTCCAGGTTACAGGGGATGACACGGAACATAAGACATTCACCCACCAGCCTACGGGCAAGCAAATCACTTTTCCCAAACTGGATATCAAGGTCGAAAACTCAGCCGAAATTGTCAAGGCATATAAGTCCGCCATCGAAATTGCACAGCTGCATACCTCAACTGCTAATATCGCTACGCTGAAGGACAGTCTGGTCACGCGTTTTGGTTGCCGCCTTGAGAGAAACAAGCTCATCCCGCCCTTCCCCCCAGGCGCTTCCAGTATCAGATCCGCCTCGGTCGCCACCACCGGCAATGCCGCTACGTTAGGCCATAGCGAACGCGAAATTGAGCGGCTTTTAGAGGAGATGGAGCAATGCCTTACCAAACAAAGAGCTCTGGTAGAAAAGCTCAGGGGCAAGGGGCTGCGCGTCGAGTCTGATGCGCAGGCAGGAAAAATGACCGTTACCGACACCAAAGGACAAGCGGGCAAAACGTACTCCACCTACGGCTCGGAGGGTCTTCTGGCCCCTATAGACGCAAAGATAATCGAAAAGGCCGCAGGCCTCAACACACATGCCGACGCCGCAAGGCCTCCTCACGGCCCCCGCCACCGTCCGCGCCGATGATATATGAGGAGGGTCAACTGAGGGGCCATCCTGAAAAAGCATCGCTTGCGGGTCATTTTCTTCAATAGTACCTTGCCAAAAATGAGCCGGGTCGGCAGCAATACTATTTAAGACATACACATGGGCACACATCCACAAATACACCGGCCGCTTTCGCTGGAGGAATTCCGGAAGAAGCGCAAACCCCTGCGTCAATTTCACAAGGAGTTTGTTGAGAAGCTCAGCAGATTAGACAGGTTTGCCATCTGGATCACCGAGCGTGTGGGCACTATAGGTTTCTTCCTTATCATTTTTGTGTGGACGGTGCTCTGGCTCGGCTGGAACCTTCTGGCCCCCAAGAATCTCCAATTCGACCCGCCGATGGGGTTCGTCTTATGGCTTTTCATTTCCAATCTGATACAGCTCCTGCTGATGCCGCTTATCATGGTCGGCCAGAATATTCAGGGCAGGCATTCGGAAGCCCGGGCAGAGAATGATCTGGAGGTCAACATTCAGGCGGAAGAGGAAATCGAGGTGATTCTCGAGCATCTCGAATACCAGAACAGCATTCTCCTCGCCATGGTCGAAAAGCTCGGCCTCAATCTCGACGACGTGCCTGCCGGACCCAAGTAGTCATTCCTCGTCCTCTTCCTGGCCGACGCCCAGATTATCGAGGTCGGCTTTCTTGAGCGACAGGTAGCGCGGCTGCGCGCCGTGCCCTGAAAGCGGATAGAGTTCCTGCTTGGCAATGATGCCCTGGAGCCCAAGCTTCTTGATGAAAAGTTCAAGTACACCGAGCGATCCGGCGGAAGCACCGCCCGCCTGCATGCGGTACAAACGTATGCCGCCGTAAAATTCAGGGACTTTTGCTTTGTAAGGAATAGGCTCATGCGCGCCTATAACAGGCTCCCACGCAGCCGAGCGCAGCCATTTGAGTATGGCAGTTTCCTCAACCGTCAATTGTATACTGGAGAGCGGTTTCAGCGCTGCGATCTGAATATGCATAAAGCCTCCGTCCAATTTTCATTGGACGAAGACTATACTGCAATTACTCAGGACGCAGCCAAAACCTGTAATTATTTTCAGGCGTTGGCAGCGGTCCGTGCATGCGGATTGCCGTGGCGACCGCGTGAGTGGAAATGCTGGCGTCTGCCGCCCTTCCTGTTGCCGCCACCGGACGGCTTCTCATGCTCGCCCGACGGGTGCCTCGGGGCAGGTGCTTCACCCGGGTGCATGAGGCGGTGGATGGCTTTCCACTTATCATTGTCTTCCGGTGAAATGAGGCAGAGCGAAGAGCCTTCCGCGCCCGCGCGCGCGGTGCGGCCGATGCGGTGGATGTAATCCTCCGGTGCCTGCGGTAGGTCGTAGTTGATGACATGCTCGATGTGCGGAATGTCGAGCCCGCGCGAGGCGATGTCGGTGGCCACCATGATGCGGTGCTTCTGATCGCGGAAGGCCTGGATCACCCGCTCGCGCTTGCGCTGCTGCAGGTTACCGTGGATGGCCTCGGCACTGAATTTCTGCTGGTTGAGCTTATCCGCCAGCCGGTCGGCGCCGCGTTTGGTCTTCACGAAAATGAGTACCGAGCCCTGGCGCTCTGCCAGTTCTTTAATCAGTACGCCATACTTCGCTTCCTGCGTCGTGTAGATCACATCCTGCTTGATCTTGACCGCCGCCTTGTTGCTCGCACCCACCGCGATACGCTCGGGGTTGCGCAGGTACTTGGCGGAAAGCTGCATGATGTTGGCAGGCAGCGTCGCCGAGAACATCAGCGTCTGGCGTTGTGCGGGAAGAAACTTGGCAATGCGTTCGAGCTGCGGGGCAAAGCCCATGTCGAGCATGCGATCGGTTTCATCGAGCACGAGGAACGCCACTTCGTTGAGCATCAAAGTGCCGCGCTCAAGGTGATCGTTGATACGTCCCGGAGTGCCCACAATGATACGCGGGCGCGAACGCAGCAGGCTCGTCTGTGCCGGCAGGGATTCGCCGCCGATGATAAGCGCCGCTTTGATGGTGCTATAGGGTCCAAGCAGCTTCTGCAGGATGTCCATAATCTGCACGGCAAGCTCACGCGTGGGTGTCAGCACAAGCGCAGTGCCGCGCGACATGCCGAGCAGACGCGCGATCAGCGGAATGCCGAATGCTGCCGTCTTTCCGGTGCCGGTCTGGGCTGAGCCCAGGATGTCCCTGCCGGCAAGGGCCAGCGGAATCGCCTGCGCCTGGATTGGCGTGGGCGTCGTATATTGCATGCGCTCTAATGATGCGAGCAGCGCAGCAGGCAGGCCGAGGCCTGTAAAATTTTCCATAAAATCCTTTTGTATAATTGTTTATGCAGCCCGACGCTCACAGGGCGCAGAGCGCACCGCGTGCATACGGGCTGCATGCAATGTAAAGTGAAACGAAAAAAGCTTAAGCAGCTTCTTCCAGCTTGATGTTCACTGCCGAGGTCTTGCCCTTGTCGGTGGCAAGCTCGTAGCTCACGCGCTGGCCTTCGTTGAGGGTCTTCAGACCTGCACGCTCGAGCGCACTGATGTGCACGAACGCGTCAGAGCCACCCTGATCGGGGGCGATGAAACCAAAACCTTTAACGGGGTTGAACCACTTAACTTTACCGGTTGCCATATGTAATCTCCTTACGTTGGCGTTTAATGCCATAACGCCAAAAACGGCGCCACAGTCATAAGAGCTGAAATCCAGGCTTCAAACGGGAAGCCGGAACTCTTTGCCAATACAAGGGAAGAAACAACCAGTGAAGGGATTCTAACCGACGCGCCTTTTTGACGGGCGCAACAACTGCGAAAGCAGAACAAATTATCAAAGAGTTATATCAAACTCGAAACGCACTATACACGAGACCGCGCGCAAGTCAAGAGATTACAGACCTTCCGCAGGCTCTATTTACCTGTATTTCAGCCTTTTCTGCTTCGGTTGCGCCGCCACTGCCTGAAACCCTGCGGGAGAGGGTTTGGCATCAGCGGCGTTTGCTCTTGCGCCGCGCCGGCCCGGTGCAGCTGCTTTAACCGCCGCCACTCGCTGGTTGCAGCGCGGACAAACGGGCGGCTTTTTGTTCAGGTCATAAAAGCGTGCTTCACAACCAGTACAGGTGTGCTTGCGACCGCGATCGGGGGTGGGGGCGGGTATCATCGGGAAGTGCTCCTTCAGTTAACCGCATCCAGCGAACACGGGGGAGTACCATACTCCCTTTCTGCGCGTACGTACGAAAAAAGAATTATGACTGTTTGATGACAGTATTATGAAAGCATATTCCTCCAATAACAGGCTGATTTTCGCGGCGGATTATGCTACAATTGCCATTATAATGCGGGTTGAAGAATGCACACCCCCCTGAAAAACTCCGTCCTGCCTATCGTGGCCTTGTGCGCCCCGGTGCTCTTTTATTGTGCCCCGGCATCCGCCTACATACAGGCTATTGAGCTGCCACCGGTAGCCGCCGTGGAGTTGCCGCCTCCCAACGTGCAGCCCATTGCCGCCATAGAGCTTGCCCCACCCGCGCTCACACCGGTGATGGCAAAAGAACTGCCCGCATTTGACGACAGGGAAGTACAGGTCGCCTCCGTCGCTCCCGTGCCTGCCGAGGTCAAACCCGCTCCCGTACGCCAGGCCCTCGCGCAAACAGCCCACGACGAAGAACCGGCGCCGACATGGACACCCGTGGCGCACAACTCCGCTCTCACCGCCGCCGACTATAATCCCGCTGTGTATTAGGATAAATGACTATAAAACTTATGACGCAGACATAGGGGAAAAAGCGAAAAAAACCAAAAAACAGGAGGGATAAAATTATGGCAGAAGACATAAAATTTGATGACCGTCCGGCACAGGAACGGGTGATAGGCATTCTTTCAGTCATCAAAGAGCCCTTGCCTGCAGAGCAAGTGGCAAAGTACGCAAAAGTGACTCCTGAAGAAGTTGTACGTATCGCAAAAAACGCTTCAAACGGAATCGAGGCTTCGGGTGGAGCTAATGAAACACTCTACATGGCCAGCGCTGGTACAAGAGCAAGGCAAGCGGACTTGAAATGGGCGCATGAGGCCATCGCGCTAAGTATATTAGCCCGCATCCCCGGTTTCGGCGGAGGTAGATATGAGGGCCGGTAGTTACTGATATATTGCGATGGGTCTACGAAGTATACAATCCCCATAAAGACGGACGCCCGTGATGCACGATTCCACGCGCACGGCTGCCCGATTACAATCCCGCGGTGTATTAGGGAAGGCTAAAACGTACTAGCGCTGCCGCTCCTTCTGCGGTTCACCAGGCAATGCCGCAGGTGGAACTGCAGTATCTACGCCCCCTGCCTGAAGAGCTTTTTCTGCCTTGACGAGGGCTTGCGCCATAAGAGAGGCTTCCTGAGAGACATCGAAAACGATCCGCTGGCCCGTTATTCTTCCGTCACGTCGGCCCATTGGTTCATTCTCCCGATCGGACATGCCACGATGCCTGTTCAGAATGGGTTCGGCTATCCGACCCAGAGCCTTAGATTTATCTTCGGCATTTTTTAATGTTGCACTGAGCAGATCTTCATCTTCCTGTGACATTGGATATTTACGGGGGCCCCTGCTTCCATCCGGCATTTGCTCCCATGCCAGCAGTGAATCATTTGCCGGCACATGATATTTTTTCGCCAGTTTTTCTCCCGTACGGATGATGTCGGCGTGCGCATTTGCAAGGGCAGCAATTTCTCTCGACGCTGCGTCCTTTATTTCCTGCGTAATGGCCGCTCTTTCATTTTTATCTTTGTCCCAGTCGGGATCGAGTGTTCTTGGTTCGCGTTCAGCCATTATAATGCTCCCTGATTATAGGACTCTCAAAAATATACCCCGGCTGACGTTAAGATTTCGTTAAAACCTTATGGAAGATAAAAACTGACAGACGCCTGTATTAATATACACTTTCTTATAGTGTTTTGATTCCCGCGGCGGGCAAACTGCATCGTTTCTTGATCCGGCATCTGTCAGACACGCAGCATACCTCCTGCGTGATGGCACAGAGTGTTTCTGCTGTTTGCGCGCAGCAAAACAATGGAGAGCTGTATGAAGACGAAGAAAAAGATCCTTTTAAGCGCGGTGGCCGTTTATGTGCTAGGCGCTACGGCAGCCTATGCCCAGCTGGACGTTCAGGTGAACCTGGGTGGACCCGCATACGTCGCACCCGTTGCTACTGCGCCTGTTTATGTGCGCCCCTACCCTGCCAATTATGACCCCGGTCACAGGGATCACGATTTTGCCTACTGGCGCGACCACAAAGATCATCGGGATGATGACCACCACGACGATCACAGACGCTGATCTGTGGTATGTATCTAACGCTGCCGTTTCTCCTGCGGTTCATCAGGCAATGCCGCAGGAGGAACTGTAGTACTGGCGTTCCCTTTTTGAAGGGCCTTCTCTGCTCTGACTATGGCCTCCGCCATAGAAACCGCATCGCTATAAAGCCTATTTAGTATCTTATGCCCCGTTATTTCATCCTGTTTTACTCTCAAATCTTCCTTACCATTCAGGCCGTATTCGTTCAAAATACCTTCGGCTTTCTCCGTTAGGGCCTTCTCTGCGGGTGCAGCAGATTTCACCGCAGCCCAGTAACGATCATTCTCCCTTTCCGGAACGGTATATTTAGGACCCATTTTTCCATCTTGCTTCAATTCCGTCTCAAACATGGAACGGCCATTGGGTACACCGCTTTTCTGGCTCACGTCATTGCCAACACGAATGTGATTGGCAGTCGCATTTATAAATGCCGCAAATTCGTTTGCTGCTTTCTCTTTAATTTCTTCCTTTATTTCGTCTATTTGGTCGCTATTGGACATGGCAGTGACTCCCCAAGCTAAGATATTTACACGCCCGCATTATATCCTGCCAATGTTAAGATTTCGTTAAATCCTCATAGAAGATAAGGGTGCAAGGGCACGCGGAGAAGCACTTGCGACGACCTCTTTAGAGGGGGGAGATTTCGTGGAACGAAATCGGGGGGCGACGAACTCGCCCCCCTATTAATTAAGAATACTGCTGCCAGATGGCCTGTAAGCCGGGTTTTGTCTGTCACCCTTGCAGGCGGAGATAGTCATTCATCTGGGACAGCTGTCGCCAGCTGCCTCCTGCGACCTACCCGGACTGCTGGTGCGGAAACACCTGCCTGCTTGCGCAGGCGCACAGCCCCTATTTGGTCTTGCTCCCGGCGGGGTTTACCCTGCCACCTGCGTTGCCGCAGGCGCGGTGCGCTCTTACCGCACCATTTCACCCTTGCCCTTTGACAGGCGGTATAATTTCTGTGGCACTTTCCCTGGGATCGCTCCCGGCGGGTGTTGCCCGCCACCGTTTTCCGTGGAGCCCGGACTTTCCTCCCGTCTTGCGACGGGCGACTATCCGGCCATCTGGCTTGTTCAGAATACTCTTAGTGACCAGCGCTGGCAAGCAGCGCGGCAAGCAGCCCTGCGCATTCATTATCCCACTGGCCTTGAATGTTATTCGGGCGGAAATGGCGCTGGAAGGCTATCGCCACCTTGCGCGTAGCTTCATCAAAAATCCCATTTTGCGGCGTTTCGTATCCATACTCCGTCAACTGTGTCTGCATCTTGCTTACATCTTTTTTCTGGCTACCGGACTCTGGACTCTGGACTCTGACCTCCGGCCACAACCCGACCCCCTGCCCCGCCAGCCACTGCCAGTCAAACAGTTCGCCCGGATCTTCCTTACGCTGCGGCGCGATATCCGAATGCGCGACCACGTCGCGCGCGGCAATGTGGTGGCGCAACACAATGCCTTTGCACAGTTTGGCCACCGCCTCCATTTGCTTTTGCGGAAATGCGCGGTATCCCCATTCGTGCCCGGGGTTCACTATCTCAACGCCGATGGAGATGGGATTGACGTTGCGTTTGCCCCGCCAGAAACTTACTCCCGCATGCCACGCGCAGTCAGCTTCATCCACGAGTGCCGTCACCGTACCGTCTTCGTCCACCACATAATGGGCGCTGACTTTAGCTTCTGCCTTACACAAACGCTCGATGGCTTCCTGCGCCGACTTCATGCCGGTGTAATGCAGCACGAGCAGAGAAATTTTCTCTCCGCCGCGGCTGTTAAAATTGGGAGAATGTTGCTCCACCTATATACTCAAAGAAATCTCGGGGTGCTGTACAATTTCGTGAAAGAAATCCATAAACAGCATCATTGTGAATATAGTTTAAGGCATTTATTGCGATTTTCCTGAACATATTTATCCGGATCAAGCCCGTTCTTCTTTGCATATTCTATCAAATCATTTTTGCATTGGGCTACCTTGGATAAATCTGAAGAAATCTTCATGCCATTAACAATCAAAGCAATAATGGTCAGTATAACTACGCCAGATACAATACACCTAACAATTATCCCCCACACACGTTCCTTTACATTAAACGCACATCTCCACAGAGCTACATACAGCCAGATAAAAGACAACCAAAAAAATTATATCGAATACGAAATTTGTTATGGGAACAAATTCCATGCCAATGTGCATTGGCAATGCGCATATCCAAAATACTTCCCAGAGCGGCTCTTTGCCTTGCCATGCACGCTTAAACCAATTCACCGGATTCTCCCTGACAAGGCTCATGCAGCGCCTGAGCGCCAATAAAAAACCTCAGAATAAAACTATAAGAAAATAGAGCGTACCCAGCCCCATTGCGGTGAGCGACATCTGCTTCTGGAAAGGAATGAGCTTGGGGCGCAACGCCATAAGTTTCGTAAAGAACGGCGTGGGCGGCTGCTTCTGATCCTTAAGCAGGAAATCCAGGCCGAAAATCAGCCCGAGTGCGAGCGAAAGTAAAACGCCTGCCAGCCCGAGCAGCATGTGCAGCGGCGCATGGAGGAGATAGCGCAGCGAGATTATCCAGTCAAACGCCCACAACAGCCCGGACACCAGTCCTACCGCACCGACGATATTGTTATAGACGCACAATTTATCCACATACTGCTTTGCAGCAGGAAATTTCTCATTCACCAGCTCCGGTACGCCGATGACGCCCAGTAGAATCAATATCAGGCCGAATCCCATGTGTTCCTCCCCGTTGGTTTTTTAAAATTTATCAAACTGGATGGCAGAAAGAAACAGTTTTCACCGCGCCAGTGCCCGGAGGCTTTCGCGGATGAGGTGATCGACCTTGCCGTCGCCCACCTTGCCCGCAGCCGAGGCCACCGCGCCGTACGCTTCCGAGCGGCTGTAGCCCAGATTCACCAGCGCCGATATGGCATCTTCGTTCGCGGTCGCGGGCGGCAGCGTGGTGGTTTTACCACCCTTGGTCACGCTTACACCCGCCGGCAGCTTCGCCACCTTGTTTTTGAGCTCCGTGGTAATCCGCTCGGCAAGTTTATTGCCGACTCCACTTACGCGCGTGAGCGCCTTGATGTCCTTGGCCGCAATGACGTGGGCCAGTTCCAGTGGCGCAAACACACTCAGGATAGCCATGGCCATTTTCACGCCCACGCCCTGCACGGTCATGAGCAGCAAAAACCATTCGCGCTCGGTGGCATCGGGAAAACCAAAAAGATGGATGTGATCTTCGCGCACATGCGTGTGGATGAGAAACTCCGACGCCTCGCCCTTGCCCGCAAGCCTTGCAAGCGTGCGGCCCGAGCAGAATACGTGATACCCCACCCCGCCCACGTCGATGATGACGGAGCCCTCGTCGATGCTGTCGATGCGTCCTTTGAGTTTGCCGATCATGAAAAGGGGCTAAGGGGTTAAGGGGCTAAGCAAGTGTAGAAGAATACAAAGGAGCCCGTCAAGCTCTCAGCCCCTCAGCCCCTAAGTCCCTCAGCCCCCTGTGATGCGCATGACATATCGCCACCGCGAGCGCATCCATCGCATCTGCACCGAATTTGCCGCAGCCGGGCAGCAGGATCTGCACCATCTGCGCGACCTGATTTTTTTCTGCCCTGCCCGCCCCGACGATGCTCTTTTTCACTTTGGTCGCCGCATATTCGGCGATGGGGAGGTTCGCCTGCGCGAGCGTGAGCAGCAGCGCGCCGCGCGCCTGCCCGAGCTTCAGTGTGGACTGCCCGTTGACGCTGACAAAGGTTTCTTCAATCGCCGATTCCTGCGGCTTATAGCGGGCAATGACGTCATGCAGCCCGTCACCCAGCAGCTTAATCCGGTAGGCAAGGCCATCCTCCGCATCCGACTTCAGCACACCGCACGCCACCAGCGACAGCGCATTGCCGTTTTGCGCGATGACCCCCCAGCCGGTGCGTTGCAGGCCGGGATCGATGCCGAGGATAATAATAGGGGTCGGGGGTCGGAGATCAGGGGAAGAGATTTTTATTCCTTCTGACCCCTGACCCCTGACCCCTGAGCCCTGGTTACGCACTTAAGCGCTCCAACACGTCTTCAGCAATGTCGTAATTGGCGAAGACTTCCTGCACATCGTCATTGTCTTCGAGCGCGTCAATCAGCTTGAGTAACGACGACGCCTGCTCTTCATTTACCGCTGTGGTGGATTTGGGCTGCCATACGAATTTCGCCGATTGCGGCTCGCCGAATTTCTTCTCAAGACTCGCCCGCACCGAGCCGAATGTATCGGGAGAGCAGGTCACCATATGCTGCTCCTTGTCCGACTCGCAGTTATCCGCGCCTGCCTCGATGGCCGCTTCCAGCATGGCTTCCTCGCTGGCCTTTGCCAGGGGATATGTAACGACTCCCACGCGATCGAACATGAAATTCACGCTGCCGGTTTCGCCTAAGTTGCCGCCGAACTTAGTAAACGCCGCACGCACTTCTGAGGCCGTACGATTGCGGTTATCCGTGAGTGCTTCGACAATAATAGCCACACCACCTGCGCCATAACCTTCATAGCGCATTTCATCATAATTTTCTGTATTGCCGGCACCACTTGCGCGCTTGATGGTGTCATCAATCTTGTCGCGCGTGATGTTTTCCGCCAGCGCCTTGCGGATGGCAGCGCGCAAACGCGGGTTATGCGCCGGGTCCGGCATGCCCGCTTTGCAGGCGGCCGTGATCTCCCGCGCAACCTTGGTGAATATCTTCGCGCGCTGGGCATCTTGCTTGCCTTTGCGTACCGCGACGTTTTTAGCATGTGAATGGCCAGCCATGAGGAGAGTGCCTTGTTATTAGTGATTAGTGCCTAGTACAAGGCACGAGGCACAAAGCACTAGGTACATAAAACCCCACCTACCTTAATCGCCTCAATCTTCTTTGCCAACCCTGTCTTATCATCCGTCTCTACGAGCGCGCCACAGACCGTTGCATCCCCGGTCGCGGGCGTCATGCGGTTGCCTTTGGTGAGCTTGGTGAGGAAGCGTTTGACGACAACGGATTTCTCCATGCCGATCACGGAGTCGTAATCGCCGCACATGCCCACATCCGTCTGATAGGCCGTGCCGCCAACAAGAATATGCGTATCCGCAGTCGGCACATGCGTGTGCGAGCCCAGCACGGCGCTCACACGGCCATCCAGATAATGCCCCATCGCCATCTTTTCGGAGTTCGCCTCGGCGTGGATGTCGACAAAAATAGCCGCCACGTTGCCGCCCAGCGTATAGGGCTTAAGCGCCGCATCGGCGCAGGCAAACGGGCAGGAAAGGTGTTCGTGCATGAATACCTGCCCCTGCAGATGCAGCACCAGCAGGCTTTGCCCGCGTGCATTGGTGTACACCCCCACCCCGGTGCCGGGTGTGCCTTCCGGGTAATTATGGGGGCGCAGCAGACGTTTCTCGCGCCCCAGGCTCGGGATAATCTCCTGCTGATCCCAGATGTGGTTGCCGCCGGTAATCACATCAACGCCAGCGCGGAAAAAATCATCGCAAATGGGCGGCGTAATGCCAAACCCGCCCGCCGCGTTTTCGCCGTTGACCACAACAAAATCCGGTGCGTACTGCGCGCGCGCCTGCGGCACGAAAGCGCACACCGCATCGCGGCCGCCGCGGCCCATCACATCGCCAAGAAAAAGTATTTTCATAAGGTCAAGGTTACAGGTTTAAGGTTACAGGTTTTAGCTCATAGTAGCTGTAACCTGTCGGCTGTAACCTGAAACCTAACTCCTGTAGCTGCCGTTAATGTCAATATAGCCATGCGTAAGGTCGCAAGTATACACCGTTGCCTTGCCCGAGCCAACGCCCAGATCGACGCGGATATCAATCTCCTGCCCTTTCATGTGGGCTGCCACCGGCGCTTCATCGTAACTTTTGACACGCGCGCCGTCTCTGGCCACCAGCGTGCCGCCAATGAGGACCTTGATCTTCTCCTGGCGCAGATATTCGCCCGACCGCCCAGCCGCCGCCACAATGCGCCCCCAGTTGGCATCCTCCCCGGCGATCGCGGTCTTCACCAGCGGCGAATTGGCAATCGTGAAGGCAATGGTGCGTGCAGCCTTATCGCTTTTCGCCCCGCGCACGTCAATGGCAACCAGTTTCTGCGCGCCTTCACCGTCGCGCACCACCTGCAATGCTAAATCCATCAGCACGGCATCGAACGCCGCCCTGAACGCCTTCAGATGCGCATCCTTCGCCGATTTCACCGCCGCATGTTTCGCCGCACCTGTTGCAAAGGCAATCAACGAATCGTTGGTGGATGTGTCGCCATCCACCGTCGTGGCGTTGAACGAGCGCTCGTTGCCTTCGCGCAGCAGCGTACGCAGAACCGATGCCGGTATGGCCGCATCGGTGAACACGAACGCAAGCAGTGTCGCCATATCAGGGGCTATCATGCCCGAGCCCTTGGCGATGCCATTGATCGTCACCTGCGTTTTGCCGATGCGCGCAGTCTTTGTGGCCACCTTCATGAACGTGTCCGTCGTCATGATGGCGCGCGCCGCATCGCTCCACGCATCCGCCCGCAGACCCGCTTTCATTGCGGGCAGGTTGCTCGTGATTTTTGCATCCTGCAGCGGCTCGCCGATAACGCCGGTCGAGGCGATGCACACCTGCTCCTGCGCGCAGCCGAGCGTAGCGGAAGTCGCTTTTGCAATCCGCTTTACCGAGTCCATTCCTTCCTTGCCGGTGAAGGCATTGGCATTGCCGGCATTGACCACCAGCGCGCGCATCGTGCTTTTCTTAAGGACCTGCACGCACCACTCCACGGGTGCCGCCACGACGCGAGAGCACGTAAACACTCCCGCAGCCTGCGTGCCGGCAGCGAATTCTGCCAATAGCACGTCCGGGCGATCTTTATAGCGTATGTTGCACGCGTGCGCGGCAAGCCTCACGCCGACCACAGGCGGCAGCGCGGGAAACGACGCGGGTGCAAGCGGAGATGTTTTCATAAGCTACCCTCTTGCCGGAACGTTCCGGCAACTGCAAAACAAATCCGGAACGAGCCGAGTGCCTTATTTCTTGTCCGCCGCAGGAGCCTTGTCTGCTGCCGGCGCCTTGCCCGCGGCAGGTGCAACGGCGGCAGGAACTTCCGGCGTCAGCGGCAGCGGTTTTTCATGCCCATCCGCATCCAGCTCGGTGATTTTGACGTTCTTCATCAGATCGTCGACCACTCCGCGTACCGCCTTGGCGGAGGCTTCACGCTTCAGCTGCGGCTTCATCTGCTCGAACGTGGGAGCTTCCACCTTGCGGCGGTCTTCCACCTGGATGATGTGCCAGCCGAAGTCGGTTTTCACCGGAGCGGAAATTTCGCCCTTCTTGAGCGCAAACGCCGCCTTGGAAAATTCCGGCGTCATGCGGTCAGACGCAAACCAGCCCAGTTCGCCGCCGGCAGCAGCGCTGCCCGGATCGCCCGACTTTTCCTTGGCAAGCTTCGCAAATTCTTCGCCCTTCTTGAGTTTCTTTTCAATCGCGTCGGCATCGGCTTTGGTCTTCACCAGAATATGGCGTGCCTTCACTTCTTCCCTGCCCGATCCCATCGCCTTCACCCGCGCGTCATACGCCGCCTTCAGCGTGTCGTCCGTCGCAGTGGCTTCAGTCTTGCTGCGCAGAAATTCTTCAATGACGATCTGCTGCTCTGCCTGCTTGATATGCTCCTTCACAACATCGGAATTCTGGATGCCTGACTTGTTGGCTTCAGAGAGCAGCACATGCTCGCTGGCGATGCCGCGCAGGATGTTTTCCCTCTGCTGTGGCTCAAACGAATCAAAGCTCGGGATGGTGTCCCCCGGGAAAACGGATTTCAACACCGTCTCCACGTCGGACTTTTTAATCTCTTCGTCGCCCACCTTGAGGACGACATAATCCTTCGCCGCCGGCTTATCATCGGCATGCAGCGCGGGAGCAATCATCAATGCAAAAATTGTTGCAAAAGCAAGTCTTTTCATAGCGTTATCCTTGAATAGAAGGGGAAAGAATCCAGTGAGGAATCTGCGTTATGACATAGACGCACAGGGATTTCAAGGGCGTTTGCTGAACCCTTACAGACTTCTTTCATAACCCGTTGTGGTAAGCCAAATGCAAGCAACTGTTGGCCGCCAGAGTAGGGTCGGGGAAGAAGTCTGACATTGACATATACCCCTGCCATCCCTATCTCTGTCGCCGAATGATCGGGACTTTAGCAAAGAAAATCTTCGGCTCCGCCAATGAGCGCTACATCCATTCGCTCAAAGGGCAGCTGCGTGCGGTTAACGCACTCGAGGCCGAGCTGGAAAAGCTTTCGGATGAGGCACTTACCGCCCGCACCCCCTGGCTTAAGGAACGTCTTGCCAAGGGCGAATCGCTAAACGACATCCTGCCGGACGCGTTTGCCACCGTGCGCGAAGCTTCGCGGCGCACGCTCGGCATGCGCCATTTCGACGTGCAGATTATCGGCGGCATCGTGCTGCATAACGGCATGATCGCCGAAATGCGCACCGGCGAAGGCAAAACGCTGGTCGCCACGCTCGCTGCCTACCTCAACGCGCTTGCCGGCAAAGGCGTGCATGTCGTCACCGTCAACGATTACCTGGCAAAACGCGACTCGCAGTGGATGGGCCGTATCTACCGCTTCCTGGGCTTGAGCGTCGGCGTCATCGTCCACGGCATGGAAGATGCCGAGCGCAAGGAAGCCTATAACAGCGACATCATCTACGCGACCAACAACGAGCTCGGTTTCGACTACCTGCGCGACAACATGAAGTACTCCACCGAGCAGATGGTGCAGCGCGCGTTCAACTTCGCCATCGTCGACGAGGTGGACAGCATTCTCATTGACGAGGCGCGCACCCCGCTCATTATCTCGGGGCCCACCGAAGACAATTCCGATCTCTATATCAAGGTCAACCGCATTATCCCGTCGCTTGTCGCCACGGACTGGGAGAAAGACGAAAAAGCCAAGACCGTTGTGCTCACCGACGCCGGTGTAGAACATGTCGAGAAATTGCTGGCCAGCGCCAGCCTGCTCAAGGACGGCGACAAACTCTACGACATCGGCAATGTTGCGCTTGTCCACCACGTCAACCAGGCGCTGCGCGCGCACAACCTGTTTGCTGCCGACGTGGACTATATCGTCAAAGACGATCGCGTCGTCATCATCGACGAGTTCACGGGCCGCATGATGGAGGGGCGGCGCTATTCCGACGGGCTGCATCAGGCGCTTGAAGCCAAGGAGAGCGTCGAGATACAGAACGAGAACCAGACGCTCGCCTCGATCACCTTCCAGAACTACTTCCGCCTCTATCCCAAGCTCTCCGGCATGACCGGCACGGCGATGACGGAAGCCAACGAGTTCCGCGACATCTACAAGCGCGAGGTCATCGAAACCCCAACCAACGTGCAAGTGCGCCGCGCCGACGAGCATGACGATATCTATCGCACCGCGCGCGAGAAATACGCTGCCGTCATCGAGCTCATCAAACTATGCTATGAGCGTCACCAGCCGGTGCTCGTGGGCACGGTAAGCATCGAGAAATCCGAACACCTCTCGGCGCTGCTTAAGAAAAGCAAAATCCCGCATAACGTGCTCAACGCCCGCTACCACGAGCAGGAAGCTCACATCGTGGCGCAGGCGGGCCGCGCGAATGCCGTCACCATCGCCACCAACATGGCGGGCCGCGGCACCGACATCATGCTGGGCGGCAACCCCGACATGCGCATCGTCGACGAATTGGGCGAAGATGCGGACGTCACCTCCGCTGCTGCGCAGAAAATCCGCTCCCAGGTGGAGATAGAGAAGAGGGAAGTCATCGCCGCGGGCGGACTTTATGTCGTGGGTACCGAACGTCATGAGTCGCGCCGCATCGACAACCAGCTGCGCGGCCGCTCGGGACGCCAGGGCGATCCCGGCATGTCGAAGTTCTTCCTGTCGCTCGAAGATGATCTCATGCGCATCTTCGGCTCCGAGCGCATCGACGGCATGCTGCGCGCCATGGGCATGAAGGAAGGCGAAGCGATTTTCCATCCGTGGATGAACAAGGCGATCGAAAAAGCGCAGCAGAAAGTCGAAGCGCGCAACTACGAAATCCGTAAAAACCTGCTCAAGTTCGACGACGTGATGAACGACCAGCGCAAGGTCATCTACGAGCAGCGCATTGAGATGATGAC
>Ga0206866_1026_pt1 | contig 32777 bp, 33 predicted proteins | sample Alteio_BWOrgCont_40_FD_152626 | JGI IMG/M metagenome (GOLD analysis project Ga0206866, IMG submission 152626) | Enriched cells from forest soil in Barre Woods Harvard Forest LTER site, Petersham, Massachusetts, United States -... | ecosystem: Environmental > Terrestrial > Soil > Temperate forest >... | reverse complement strand
ATTTTAATTTTCTCCTACCCAACGAAAATTGCCCGCCGTAACTTTAGTGACTGCGTCCGCCGTAACCAGCCAAGTCGGAAGACCTGGATTGGTGTAGGAGGAAGGCTGGGCTTACCGCGTCCTCCGTAGCCTTGTGCGTAGGATGGATTCGAAACGTACAATGATACATTAACCTTCAAACTGCTAAATTTTAAATTCAAAACCCATTTGTATGACCTGCCATTCCATGGTACGTTTATAAGAAATATTTTGGCATAACGCATGGAGAGCTATGAAAAATTTACCTATTGGCATAAGTGATTATAAAGAGATTGCCCAAGAACATTATTATTACATCGATAAAACATTATTCATTAAAGAAATTTTAGACCAAGCAAAAAAAATAATCTTATTGCCTCGCCCACGTCGATTTGGTAAAACGCTCAATCTATCCATGCTTCAATATTTTTTTGAGAAATCTGAAGAAAACAATCAGCAACTTTTTACTGATAAAGCAATTTGGCAAGAAGAAAAATATCGAGCACATCAAGGCCAATATCCAGTCATTTTTTTGACACTCAAAGGCGTAAAACAACCAACATGGACTATTGCCTATGATACGCTTAAAATCATTATCGCCAACGAATTTAAAAGACATCGGTATCTTCTTAAAGATTCTTTGCCAATCGATGAAGCATCTCAATTTCAAGCAATTATAGAAAAAAAGGCTAATCAAGCAACCTTAGGTCAGAGCCTCTCTCTTTTGAGCGAGCTACTTTACAAACATTACAAAAAACGCGTATATATCCTCATCGATGAATATGATATGCCAATTACGACATCATACAGTTATGGCTATTACGGGGAAATGATTGTATTTATGCGATCATTACTTGAAGCTGCATTTAAGGACAATAAATTCCTTGAACGCGGGGTTCTCACCGGAATCTTGCGCATAGCAAAAGAGTCGGTTTTTTCGGGACTCAATAACTTCAAAGTGTGCTCGCTAACCGATGCGCCATTTCAAGATAAATTTGGTTTTACAACGCAAGAAGTAGAACATTTACTTAAAGATCAGCGATTGTCAAAAAAATCGGCTCAAGTAAAAAATTGGTATAATGGATATATGTTTGGAAAGACAACTATTTATAATCCTTGGTCAATAATACAATGCGCCGATGAACGTGGGTTATTAAAACCTTACTGGCTTAATACCAGCGACAATCTGCTCGTAAAAAAACTTTTAGCGTCAGCTAACCAAGAGGTTAAAAGTGAACTAGAACTATTATTAGCAGATAAAACCATAACGACTATCATCAATGATGCAATTGTATTTCCTGGTATGGAAAATAATGACGAAGCTATTTGGAGTCTTCTATTATTTACCGGATACTTGGCCGTCACCAAACAAAAATTAGTAGTCGGCAAAAAAATATGTACTTTATCCATTCCTAACCAAGAAATAAGAATCTTATATGCTGATCTTGTTAAAGAGATTTTTCAAACAACACTTTCGCGATCAAAAACAACAAACCTTTTAACTTCACTTGTTGAAGGAGACAGTGAAGCATTTGCCACTGCCTTGCAAGAGTTTATAGCCAAAAGCATGAGCGCTTTTGATTTTACCAAAGAAGAACCAGAAAAGAGTTATCACCTTTTTATTCTTGGACTGTTGATTTATTTGAGCGATACTCATGAAATCAAATCTAACCGCGAAAGTGGTTATGGAAGATATGATATCATGATAATTCCACGTAAAACAAACAAGTTGGGCATTATTATCGAATTTAAAAAAACTGCACCAAAAGAGACGCTCAAAAAAGCCTGCGAGCGTGCATTGGAACAAATTCATACAAAAAAATATATTCATGAAATGCAAGATCGGGGCATTAAAAAGATCCAGCTGCTTGGCATCGCCTGTCAGGGTAAAAAGATTTTGGTAAAAGCTGAAGATGTCTAATCTATTTTTCAAACAGAAAAATTTGTGGATTAGTCGCCACAGATTCTGCCCCTACCCCAATTGACAAGGTCTTTTTTGGCTGTAATCTAAATACGAAAATAGACCGTGTATCATTTTATATCTCATTTTTTTTTATTTCATAAGGACCTTCATGAAAAAACTCTTCATCGCCAGTTTGTTGCTTGCACTCTCTGCTACATTCCCCCCAGGCCTACATGCTCAAGTAGTTGATGTATCAAGCGCATCACAATTTAATAATGCAATAAATGGCCAGTATGTTGTCATTGATTTTTACGCTCCGTGGTGCGGACCATGCAAGGCACTTGCGCCAGTCATTGAGACAGTAGCGGGCCAATATTCAAACATCACCTTTTTAAAGGTCAACGGGGACAAATTTGCCGATTTACTAAAAAGATACAACATTAAGGGGTATCCTTCTCTTATATTTCTCCAAAATGGCTCCCTGAAAAGATCGACAAGTGGTGCTCAAAGCTTGCCACAACTTACACAATTGATTAAAAGCTCATTTGGGCTATAAAAAGTCATTAAATTAAAATAGGGGTGCGATATACATGTTATATCGCACCCCTATTTTATTATTTAAATACAAACAATTAGGTCACCATTCAAGCGAACCGGCCGTTTGGTACTCAGTCACACGAGTCTCAAAGAAGTTCTTTTCTTTATTTAAATCAGTCGCTTGGCCCATCCAAGGAAACGGATTTTTCTTGCCATACACTTTTGGCAAATCAATACGCTCAAGACGGCGATCTGCTATATGTTCAACATATTCACAAAATTGTTGCGCATTAATGCCAAGCATCCCTTGCGGACAAGCATCCATCGCATAGATTTTTTCAAGAATAACCGCTTGCTTGATAAGCTCGACAACTTCTTCCTGAAATTGCGGTGTCCACACATCTGGATTTTCCGCTTTGACGGTGTTGATCAAATCACAACCAAATGCCAAATGAATACTTTCGTCGCGCATGATATAATCAAACTGTTCCCCAATGCCTATCATTTTACCTTGGCGCTTTAATGCAAGCATCATAGCAAAACCTGCATAGAAGAAAATTCCTTCCATGATCACATAAAAACCGATCAAATCATGCAAAAACTTTTGTATGTTTTCTTTTGTATCAGTTTTAAAGTTTGGATCAAGAATTGACGATGTCAGCGTAACGACAAAATCATCTTTTGCTTTAATGGAAGGAATCGTTTCGTACATGGTATAAATTTCATCAGGATTGAGACCTAACGAATCACAACAATATATGAAAGTATCGGTATGAACCGCTTCTTCATATGACTGACGCAATAAGTACTGACGACACTCTGGATTTGTTATAAATCTATACACCGTCAACACTAAATTATTTGCCGTTAATGACTCTGCGGTAGAAAAAAATCCTAAATTCCACAAAATCATACGTCTTTCTGATTCACTCAAACATGTTGATGATTTCCACTGTTCAACATCTTTTTGCATAGAAATTTCTTCTGGTGTCCAGTTGTTTGCTACGCCATCTTTATAGTGCTGACGCGCCCATAAATAACGCATGGGCAACATTTTATTTGGATCCATCGTGGAATTATTAATAATTCCTTTTACATCAACTGCCATATTTTTTGTCCTTATGTTAAATAAAATATTTTATACTATTATTGACACACTTCGCAGTCAGGATCAGTCGAAATTGAACACGCCTTGGCAACGCCAACAACTTCAAGATCCGGCACTTGCACTTGTTGCTCAACCGGTGCCATAGCCGCATCCATAGATTTATATTCACGTTTTTGCGTGTAGCCAAATTTTTTGGCATCCAATGTTGATTTTTCAATCTGCGTTGCACCAAGCGAACGTAAATAATAAAAAGTTTTCAAGCCAGCTTTCCATCCAGCAATATACACATCGTGCAACTTTTTGCCCGAAACACCTTTTACAAATACGTTGTGTGATTGACTTTGATCAACCCACTTTGCACGAGCGGCGGTCAACTGAACCAACCATTCAGCGTCAATTTCAAACACTTCTTTATATTTATCTTTAAGGTATTGCGGTATGCCATCAATCGCTTGCACATTACCATCATAATATTTTAACTGATCAAGCATGTCTGAATTCCACAGATTCAACTTCTTGAGATCCTGGACTAAATAACTGTTTACGACGGTAAACTCACCACTCATATTTGATTTAACATATATATTTTTGTAAATCGGTTCGATACAAGGGAAGCAACCAGCAATATTGGAAATAGTTGCTGTCGGAGCTAACGCCATGGTGTTTGAATTGCGCATGCCGTACTGTTTAACATGTTCACGCACCGACGACCAATCAAGTTTTTCCGTACGCGAAACATTAATCTTCTCTCCTCGTTCTTGTTCAAGTAAAGCGATCGTATCGACAGGGAAAAGGTTACGATCCCATTTTGAACCCTTAAATGTTTTATACGCTCCACGCTCTTTTGCCAATTTTGATGAAGACAAAATAACATGATACGAAATAAGTTCCATAATGTTGTCAGCAAAATCTAATGCACGCGGATCATCAAAAGGAATATCAAGTTTATATAACGCATCCTGAAATCCCATTACCCCCAAACCGACTGGTCGATGGCGTAGATTGGCATTAGACGCTTCTACTGTTGGATAAAAATTAATATCAATGACATTATCCAGCATACGCAATGCAACTTCGATAGATTTTGCTAACTTTGTTTCATCAACCTTGCCATCAATAATATGCTTTTCTAAATTGACAGAGCCCAAGTTGCACACCGCTGTTTCATCAGCTGATGTGTTGAGGGTGATCTCCGTACATAAGTTCGAACTATGAACAACACCAACATGATCTTGCGGTGAACGAACATTGCACGCATCTTTGAACGTAAGCCATGGATGACCTGTTTCAAAAAGACGACTTAACATTCTTTTCCACAATTGTGCTGCTGGTATAACTTTAAACTTTTTAATTTCACCGCGTTGCGCCATTTGCTCGTATTCTTCGTATCGTTTTTCAAATGATGCACCATAAATATGATGCAAATCAGAAACTTCTTCTGGCGAAAATAGCGTCCAGTCACCTTCTGAAATCACACGCTTCATAAATAAATCTGGAATCCAATTTGCGGTGTTAATATCATGAGTTCTTCTACGCTCATCGCCGGTATTTCTTCGTAGATCGACAAAATCTTCTACATCAAGGTGCCATGTTTCAAGATACACACAGGTTGCGCCACGACGAGAACCACTGCGATTAATTGCCGCAGTAACATCGTTAGCAATCTTCAAAAATGGTATGACGCCTTGGCTTTCCGATTTGATACTACCAATCATGGAACCAGTTGCGCGAAGATTTGTCCAATCATTAGCAACACCACCAGACCATTTTGATAGTTGCGCATTATCTCCCAAACATTTAAAAATATGCTTAAGATCATCGTCAATCGTTGTCAAAAAGCAAGAACTTAATTGCGGACGAGTCAAACCACTATGCAATAATGTTGGTGTACTTGGCACATAATCAAGTGTGGACATAAGATTATAAAATTCAACGGCACGACTGTTTTTATCTTCTTCAAATAAAGCAAGGCCCATAGCTACACGCATCCAAAACGCTTGTGGCAGCTCAAATCGCTTTGATTCATTTTTGGTAAAATAACGTTCATGAAGCGTTTTTAGTCCCATGTATTCAAACAACTTATCACGCTCAAACACCAAATGCTGAGCCAAAAACTCTAAATCAAATTGTCCCAAACGAGGATCAATAATGCCGTGAGTTATACCTTTTTGGATACTTTCAATAAATGAATGACGATAATACGTTGTCGCATCTGGATGAGTAATCGAACTTTGCGTGACATCATCAAACAGTTTTTTTAACAATAACTGTGCTGCAACTTTGCTGTACGCAGGATCTTTTTCTATAAAAGAACAGGTCGATAGCACTAACGCATCTTCTAGTTGGTGTGCTGCTATGCCATCGAAAATATTTTTGAGAGACTCCTCTAAAATAAGATCAACAGATACATCTCCTTCATATTGCGAACTTGCCCACATAATTGTTTGACGCATACGCACCAAATCAAGAGCCTCAACTTTTCCATCTTTTTTTGTTATGGAGAATATTGCATTAAATGTTGCAGCATTTTTTTTGTCATCGTTATTGCTATAGCCAAACGGCATCTGCTTTGAAACGATAGTATTTTCTCGATCCATGATATCCCTCGTTTGTCTATAATTCTTCCTAGAGCCTTTGTTTACAAAAAAAATAAAATTAAAACCGCTTCCACCGGTTTTTTGCTTCTTTCCCTCTCCCCCTTATGCGAGCCCGTCTGCCCGATCAGTAGTTTTTTTATTTAAAAAGTTTTCAATATGCAAAATTTGATTTTTATCGCTTATGATAATGTAGCGGTTTAATCCCCTAGAATCAACAATTTTCACAAATATTTTCTGAAAAATTATTCTTAATTTTTTATCACTTTACATTTCTTTATTAATCCACATGGTAAATAAATAAAATGGTTACATGGTCATAAATAACGCGCAAGGTAGATGCTCTTATGACAGTACGCGGCCCGAAACAAATAGACACAAGGTAAATAATAAAAATATTTATATAACGCTAAAAACCAACGAGAATTTTTGTTTAGTGGTAATGTACATAACCACTATGTTAAACTGTGTAATATATTATAAGTTATAAGCAAAAAAAAGCTTGTACCGAAAAAAAATGGTTGTTATTATCCACATATTTTAAAAAAGGAGAGGATCGATGAACAAATATAGGGCAAAAAGCAATGTAATTGCTGTGTTGTTACTTGCGCAAAGTTTATGTATCGGCGTGTACACTGAGCTTGATGCAGCAAAAAGAACAACAAAGAAAAATGCTAGCAAGAATGCTAACATTAACACTGATACCACTACAGATGTTATCGAGATACAAACAACTGATCAATTTATGGAAATCATTAATGGCCCCGTACCTGTTGTTGTTAAGCATTATCTGACGACATGTCCACATTGCAAAGCTATAAAAAAACCACATGCCGACATTGCCGCACAATATGACCACAATGATGTTATATTTATTGCAATAGATGAAACACATGAAGACTTGGAACAAAGACATAATATTGAACAATATCCAACGTTTGTGTACATACTAAATGGCAAGGTAGTAGAAACCCAAGAAGGTGCCGCTCCAGGCAATATTGCCTCAAAAATAAACGGCGCAATCAAAAAATACTTTAAGGTATCACCAAAACAAGATAACAATGACACGGCGAAAAAAACAACAAAGAAAAATGTTAACAAGAATACCAAGATGAGCACTGGTACCAATGACGACACCGATACCACTACAAATATTGTCGAAATTAAACCAAGCGACCAAGGAGGCACTGCCCAATTTAATAAGCTTATCACGGGGCCAACACCTGTTGTTATTAAATTTTATTCAGCACAAGATCCCAATTGCCAAAAGATAAAAAAACCGCATGCTCAACTTGCTGCACAATATGATCCAAATGATGTTATATTTATCGCTGTAGAATCACCATCACATAAGGACCTGGAAGCATCGTATCATATTGAACAATATCCAACATTTTTTTATATGAATAACGGCTATAAAGTAGAAACTCAAGAAGGGGTCACGCCAGAGGAGATCACTGAACAAGTAAGTGAAGCAATCAACAGAAATTTTGGCGTATCGCCAAAATAAAACGTACAATAACTGAATAAAAACAGTGTAAAAATAGCGCCTGATTTGTTTAAAATCAGGCGCTCTATTTTTTATGTTGACAAAGGCGCCACAAGATATGGTATGCTTTTTATGCAAAACGGTGTTTTAAAAATTAATTACCAAAAAGCAAGGAGCTTTATGAAGCATTCTGTTACACGCACACAATGTATGATGGTTGCGTTACTATTCAACTATTGTTGCCTACTTCCTGTTGTTATCCATGTAAAAAACGAAGCAGAGTACAACAAAATTGTAAGAGAGAGAAAACATTGCGTAGTAAAATTGTCTGCTCCTTGGTGCCCTGCTTGCAGGAGCGCTAAGCCCCATTTTGATAAAATTGCTCAAGACACAGCTTTACAACATGTTGCTTTTGTTGATGTAAATGTTGATGAAATGAGAGAATCAGCCGCACAAAACGCAAATGGTCAAATGCCAACATTTTTAGAAAATGCAAGTGGAGGTATTCCAACATTTTTGTACATACAAAATGGTAGCATAAAAGGCAAAGATGTTGGATTTAGAGGTCCAGAAGCATTTAGAGCGAGTTGCCGTAAGCATTTTAGTGATTCCTTAAACCAATCGGTAGATGTTGAGGCTGAAGTATCTCACGTAGAAGAAAAAATGGCGCAAGATTTACACAAAGCTGGTGATGAAGGAAAGAGTCTCATGCACAAAGCTGAAGCTGAAGAAAAAAGTCTCATGGAAAAAGCTCATGAAATGTTTTCATCCGCTTTCCACTCGGTTAAAAATATGTGTATGGATGCAGTACACTGGGTTAAAGGATTATTCGGAAAATAAAAACTATTTTTTATAAACATCTCAAGCGAGAAGCGACGTAATTTGTGCGTCGCTTCTCGCTTTTTTAATTCTTGCGCTATTAACTTATTTTTTATTTGCATCCGCCTTCGGCTCTCCTACGGCGGACAGGGCGGGATCATTTCGCCGCAGAATGTTGCTGGCAGCATGAGGCTGCCCTGCTGCATTCAATCTTGATACCAACAGTTGTCGCTGTTCTTGCAAAGTTAACGGTTTTTTTGCTACGGGAACAACCGCTGCACTACTTGGGGCATCCCCAGCTACGGCGGACAGGGCGGGGGCAGAAGAAGCGGCCGCGGCACTTGAGGCTAGCGCGTGAAGACCAGAATGTGCAACATCATCAGATTCAACCTTATGCTGCGTAACGCGCAGCGCAAACGATGCCGGCAACAACCGTTGCTCAAAATTTTGAGATGTGATTAAGTTATATTTAATCATCGCGCAATAAGATTGCAATCCCTTATTTTTGCAACAGATCTCTTCAAGTACACGAAACGCTTGCACGAATACAATTGCATTATACGAAGTAAGTGCTTTTTCTGCTGACAAACCTGACTGAGGCATTGTTTTTATAAGCTCTAAAGTAACATTAAAATTGATAGGCTTCTTGCCGTAAACATCCAGCATCCGCTTAAGATCTACAAGTGTCCCATCGGCCCATTTTACAGATGCCCCATTAGCCCATTTTAATGAAGGGACAACAACAGTTTGCACACTCACTGGCGCTACGGAACCCAGCACCATTGGTTGTGAATTTGACATCAGCAGTTTTGCCTGTTCTTGCAAGCTCAATGGGTTTGTTGCCCCGCTACCTGAATTTGTAGCTAGTTCTTGATCTGCTGCTGGTCTTGCCCTTTTATCGCCTGGTTGTGCACCAAAAGATAGGGTAGAACATATCGATAACAATCCAAATACCAGGTTTAATTTTGCGTTTTTCATACGAACCTCCGAAATTTTTTGTATTACTAAAAATAATCTATCTCATGTTGGTGCAAATCGCCGCTGCCTAATGCAAGCTTATCCCCATTTGCTTTAAATCGCTCCGCCAGCAGTTGTAATGTCTCTTGCTGTGCCACCAAAAATTCTTGCTGATGCTCTGGAGTTATTACTGATGTCAAGCGCGAACCAGCAGACTTTCCCTCATTTGCTTTATCAGACTCAGCCTTAAAATCATTAACAAGATTAAGCTCAGCATGGCGCCTATCCAACAATTTCTTCACTTGTTTCTCAATATTTTGCATCGTTTTTAGATTATGTTGAATCGTTCTGTCAGAATCACTCCGCAAATCTTTCATATACGGCTTTAATGTTCCATAGTATGGAAGTATTTGCACTCGTATCCCTAGATTGTGCAAAATTGCCCTTTGTTTTTCGAGTAAATTTTGCAATGAAGATGTGTTTTTTATACTTGTTGCCATAGCAAATATATTAACACCAAAATCCATCTTTTGTTCGCTGAAATGTTTTAACTCATGTAAAATTTTTACAGGTTTGCCATTAGACCATTTTAATGAAGAAATCGCACTACTAGAAGCGCGTGCCTCATTAGTACCAACTCTCTGTCTTTTGCTCGCCTCTTGTGCATCTGTAGCTACTCCCTGATCTGCTGCATCCCTTGCCCTTTTATCCCCTGGTTGTGCACCAAAAGATAGGGTAGAGACTATTGACAACAATCCAAATGCCAGGTTTAATTTTGTGTTTTTCATACGAACCTCCAAAATTTTTTGTATTAATTGATATTTTTTACTCATTACTTTTGATTTGCATCCGGTGCAACAGCAGCACTACTAGCCGCAGCTGCTACATTAGGTGCAACAGATACAGAAGCGGCATCCGCCTTCGGCAAGCCTATGGCGGACAGGGCCGCTACGGCAGCACTTGAGGCCGGCAGCTGAGCAGACGATTCGGCCTGCATGAAATCAGTATACGCTTTATCGGTTTCAGCCTTGAGCTCAGCGGCACGTTGTGCATACAATGCTGGAATCTGTGGATGAAAAACTTCCAATACTTTCAAGTCATTATCCATTTTGTCTGCATCGCGCTTCAATGTCTCGATTGTGCGCATTATATTCTCTTTGTATTCATGTCTTATTTGCATGTGTACATTTAACCAGTGCAGAAGAGCTGCCTTATCACCTAACAAAGCAGGCAGGGTAGCTACTTTTTTAAATGATTCTAACCAACGATTCAGAGCATCCTCACCTTTTTGTCCATAACAGAATTTCATATCCTTAATATTTACAGGGTTCCCATTAGACCATTTTAATGAACTTACGGCTTTGCTAGAGGCGGCAATTATTACGTCAGCTATAGAAGGAGGTGCCACGGGCGCCGCTGACATTGCTGCAGGTGCAGGCGCTGCAGGTATTGAATTTGCCGTTAATACGTGTCGCTGTTGCTGCTGCTGCTGTTGTGGGCGTTGTTGCTGTTGTTGTGGACTTAGTGGTTTTGCTACTGCGCTAGAAGAAGCCACTGCTGGTGATGACGCCGCCGCTGCTGCTTGTTGGGGACCTGATGGAGCCGATTGCGGGGCAAAACGATATGAAGCCGGATACTGGGGAAATGCTCCCGAAACTACCGCGACTGATTTTCCAGCTTCATTCCTATGTTTTTTATTCAGCTTCAGCGATTGTCCCTGTGGTGAATCTTCCTGACTTTCTGCAGGCCTTGTTCTCTTATCCCCTGATTGCGAACCAAAAGACAAGGTAGAACAAATCGACAACAATCCAAATGCCAGGTTTAATTTTGTGTTTTTCATACGAACCTCCAATGTATTAATGAGTATTAAATAATTACCATAACTAATAATAAGCTTACGCAATATTTTACATTTGTCAATAATTGGTATCGGGCTAATTTGAGGGAGAAAATCAAATTAATTTACTTTTCACAGAGAGTTGTGCTACTTTGTTAAAAAATGACAAAACAGCACAGAAAGGATACGAGATGTTTCTTAGACGCGATTTAGAAGAAACAGCAAGGAGATTTGCCAAATTTCCCGTAGTTGCCATTTTAGGGCCTCGGCAATCGGGCAAAACAACTTTGGTAAAAAATGTTTTTTCACAGCATGCGTATCTCAATTTTGAAAATTTAGATACGCGTACATTTGCAAAAAATGATCCCAATCGCTTCCTGCTTGAGTTCGAAAATCCTCATGGAATTATTATCGATGAATTTCAGCACGTGCCAGAGTTTCTTTCGTATATTCAAATCGAAGCTGATGAAAAAAAACGTCCTGGTTATTTCATCCTAACCGGCTCCCATCCAGCCTACGTTTATCCGGGCCCTCAGGCTCGGCAAACTACGGCGGACTTCGGCCAAGGGCCTCGAAATTTAATGGACTCCTTCACCCAATCATTAGCAGGACGCGTGGGGATTTTAACCTTACTACCCTTTTCCATTAACGAATTGATGGAAAATAATAAGCTTAATACGATTGACGATACGATGTACAAAGGTGGATATCCTCAGTTGCATTCTCAAAACTTTACTCCCCAGGAGTTACTGCCTTCATATATTCATTCTTATATTGAACGGGATGTGCGAGACCTGATTAATGTTGTTGATTTAAGTATATTTAAAAAATTTATGCAATTGTGTGCCGGTAGAATTGGACAGTCGCTTAATATCTCTGATATTGCAACCAATTGTGGCATTGAACAAAAAGTAATTACCCGATGGATTTCAGTTCTTGAATCTAGTTATATTCTTTTTCTATTAAAGCCCTACCATAAAAATTTTAATAAACGGGTTACTAAAACACCAAAACTGTTTTTTTATGATACAGGCATTGCTTGTTCATTATTGAATATTAGATCACCGGAAGATTTGGCATTAAGTTCTTTTCGAGGACATATGTTTGAAAATATGATTATAGCTGATTTCTATAAACAATATTACAACTTAGGGCTAGAGGCTCCCCTTTATTTTTGGAGAGAACAAAATGGAAGGACAGAGGTTGATTGTATTATAGATATGGGCATTAACTTAAAAGCTCTGGAAATTAAATCTGGCCAAACTATTAACAGTGATTTTTTTGATGGATTAAACAAATGGACCGAACTTTCTGGCTCAGATAGATCTCACAACTATTTAATATATGCTGGGCAACATGAGCAAACAAGAACTGTCGCCCATGTTGTGGGGTGGAAGCAGGCCGGTACTTTGGTTAAAAAAATAGAGAATCAGTAAATATTTTTTAAAATTCAGCTGGCTTATGTGCACAGCAAAAAATAAAAGCTATTTTTTATAAACATCTCAAACGAGAAGCGATGTAATTTACTACGTCGCTTCTCGCTTTTTGTATCTTACGCTATTAATTTATTTTTGATTTGAATCCACAATGGCTGCAGCAGGTGCCGCAACATTACTTACAATCGCTGCGGCTGCAACACCTGCAGATGGAGCGCTCGCGCCTAATGCCTGATGTTGTCCTGCATTAGAAATTTTTTGGCGTTTCGCAAAAAAAGCATCATATTTTTTATTCGATTCAGCTATTTCTGCATCAGAAGTAACATTTGCCGCAGCATAGGAGTGATCACGCTCAGCCCTTCTGTCAGCATAGAATTTATCGCGTTGAGCCTTAAGCTCTTGCACACGCTGTGAGATTAATGCTATTCCCTTGGGAGAATAACCTTGTACCACTTTCAATCTACTTTGAATCCGTGTTGAATCAGCTTGCAATAGTGCAATTTGATCCTCTATATTTTTTTCATGCATACGTAATATTTGCGTCACTACGCCCATATCATGCAATGTAACTTTTTCTGCCTCTTCCAACTGACCTAGAGTCACTGCACTACGTATAGGTTGTAACAACATAGAATCTAAGCCTACATTATCATCTTTGTATTGATTCCGTATATAGTCATCAGATGCGAGAGCTCCACTTGCCCATCTTAACCGATTTTCTGCACCTGCATTGACAATAACCGCTACACCTGCAATCTGTTTACCTATTTCTAATTCACATACTGACGCTTCTTGTTGTTCATCTGCAGATCTTGCCCTTTTCTTACCTGATTGTGAGGCAAAAGACAAAGTTGAAACAAGTGATAATCCCAACATTAAAATTAATTTTTTGTTATTCATAAAAGTTTCCTTATGTATTAATTGTTTAAGATAAAAATCTTACCACACATACCATTTTATGCATTACTTTATATTTGTCGATAATTATATAAGCATTACACCGATGGGAGATGAGGAAATGGATGGTACAGATACGAACCTTGCGTCTGGTTATAAAATTGGACCAAATCAGCATTGATTTCGCTCATTAAATCTTTGCGCGATATTTTTCCTTTTATATAATCCTGTACCTTAGATGTCCCGATGGCCACATCAAATACATCGGCAAATTCCAGGCCAATTTTGGCATCATGGAAGAACTTTAGTATGGTCAGCACAACATCAAACGATCCCGCAGCATTAATATCTTGTATATCAAACAACAAGCCACGATAGTTTTGTTTTTTCCTGGCACTAAAATAGCGGTGCGGTTTACTATCTACATTGAACGTTTTTAACTGCAGTTGCAACTGCTTCCATTGATTTTGCGCAAAAGGGATACGCTCTGGCAATGCCAAACATCGCATCGCTTTATCGGTTCCTAACCCAATATCAAATGGTCGAACTTCGCCAAGCAACCCCAGAAAACTATAACCAAAGCAGGCTTGTTTGCTGATAATATTTGGTGACAGTGGGGCGAGTAAGTTTCCTGGCAATCCAGCAGATCGCACATAATTTTGCAGCTTAACCACATGCAACCGCACCTTTTTTTCCAAAATATGATTATTAAAATAACGCGCAAGCTCTCCAATGGTCATACCATGACGCAGGGCAATTGGGGCGGCAGCAATAAATGATGTGCTGTGCTTGTCACTTATGGGGCCCTCTGTGCGCGCACCAAGCGGGTTTGGTCTGTCCAGCACTATGAATGCCTTATTGTGTGCCGCAGCAGCCTTCATGCAATGCAAAAGGGTAGAAATATAGGTGTAATGACGCATACCAGAATCTTGAATATCAAATATCAACAGATCGAGATCGCTTATGGTGTGAGCATCAAGTTTCTTTCCTGTGCCTTTGCCATACAAACTAACAACAGGAATATTGGTACCACCATGCACAGCGTCCAATACTTCGTTTTCAGCATGCACCGTACCGTGCAGACCGTGTTCCGGCGCAAAGATACGCTTTAACATCACCCCCCGTTGCAGTAATAAGTCTATTGAATGTGTGCCTTGTTGATCTGTTCCTGTTTGATTGGTAATAATACCAACCGCAGGTTTTTTGTTGTGTAGATAAAGCCAGATTGCATCATCGATATTTTCAATACCCAACTTAAAAGTTGGATGTGCACAAAGAGATGCGAACAATAAAATCATGAAAATAATAGTGCCACAAAATTTATTGTTATCCATGTGCCATCCCCCTACACGTGCATCATTTTAGGAAAAGGTTTATATAAAAAACAGCTAAAAGCCTTTTTAAAAAATGACTGCAAATCACCGTTAATTTCCAATGCCAGCGCCTCGGGTTTGACAGACCCCTGCAACAAAGAGCGAACTTTGTCTGTGCCAAGTGCACTATCAAATTGATTTGAAAAAGTAAGTTTAACTCCCGATTGCTTAAAAAAGTTAAGCACAGTCAATAATGTTTTGAATGATGAAAATTGATTAATATCGTGTATGTACAAACGAAGTCCAGCACAGTACTCTTTTTTTCTATCACTAAAATGACGATATAATTTACTTTCGATGCCATGATTGTTGAGCAACAGTCTCAGCTCGTGCCATTTTTGTTTAGGAAATTTTAAATGCTCGGGCAATAGCAAACATTGAAATGCTTTATCCGTGCCTATGCCAATTTCAAAAGGTGCAACTTCTCCCAACAGTCCCAGAAAACTATACCCATAACATGAGTCAATATTATTAATATTACGGGACAACCCACACATTAAAGGTTTGCGAGCTTCAGTTTGTCTGTCATAATTTTCCATAGGCACAACATGCAAATCAACCGGATTTCCGAGCACATATTTATTAAAATAGGTGGCCAATTCACCGATGGTCATCCCATGACGAGTTGGTACAATTGATTGCTCAATCGAAGAATCACCAGCGTGTGATAGCCCGTCAGACGATGCTCCCTCCATACACCAGCCCAACAAATTTGGTCGATCAAGCACAACAAATTTTTTCTGGTATGTACGTGCAGCTTGCATAGCCTGTAAAAGCATACTCACGTAACCATAATGGCGAACTCCAGAATCTTGCATATCAAACATAAGAATATTGGTATCTTTTAAGATGGCTTTATTGAATAACGGCTGATTATCTTTAGTATGCAATGTAATAATCGGGATATCTAATCTACGTTCTGACCCCTGAAATGTGGCGCGCCCAAAGTCGCTGCCTTCTGGTATTAAAATCTTGGTAATATGCATGCCTTTTTTTGCCAGGATATCAACATTACGATTACCTTCTTGATCAGTGCCCGTTTGGTTTGTAATCAAGGCTATTGCTGGCTTAACTTTTTTTTGAGCCTTATCAACAGATTTAAACAACGTATCGGGGAGATTTTCTAATCCTAATTTAAAGTTACTGGCATGAGTCTGGGCGGGTTGCTCTTGGGCTTGTTTGAAATGCCAAAAACAAAGCTTTGGCAAAAACAGTGCTACCATGAGCACGAAAAATACTCTTAGTGTTGAAATTATATAATGCCTCACCCTATGTAACCCCCGCAACATGACTCCTCCTTATATCGTAGTATGCGGACCAATCAATATTTGCAAAGTTTGTGTCCATTGCCACAAACTTCATATCATTCATAGGATAACAAGAGCGAACTTTTAATAGCAAGATATTTCTAATAAAAAAATAAAAATATAAAAAGAAGTCAGGAAATGCTCGATTTATAATAAATAAGAACAAGGGGCAAATCTTTTTTTTATTTATGCCCAGCGAGAGTTAAAATTATTTTTCAATATCTCTTTTGCGCTCGCCGTGCTGGCCCAAAGGGTTTTTTTGTTAATACCCTCTGGTGCTGCGTGCATAGCGCAAAAAAGATTTTGATACGAGATTGAGTATCAGTGGACGTAAACCCCCGGTCATAGCGAAGCTGCATGGCATGTGCAACCATAAAAGACCGCTCTACCCCCCTTTTTTTAAAACTGGATTTGACAATCTGAAATAACAATATAAGATAAGATATACAAACAATAATTTATATATCGTAAAACTATATTTCAAACAATGGAGATTTTATGAAAAATTCAAGACTATGTATCATCCTTATAGCGATATTATTAACACCAGCAATGACAACTCATCCTATGGGCGCACGACTCGCTGCCATGGGGGCGAAATTTACCGCTAGAGGCCAGCAATTTAAAGCAAGCATCAAGCAAAACGCTTCTGCACTCTCTAAAGGAACAAATAGAGTTCTTACCTTTGGATATCCACTTGTGCAAGCATACTCATGCTTCTCTGATCATTTTACCCAAAAAGCTGCTAGCGATGCACAACTGGACGAAAAGCCTGACGATGCAGCGCCAGAGATCCAAGATTTTGCCAACCAACAAACACAGGCGATTGGACTTAATAGAAGAGTTCTGATAAAAAAATCATCTGAATTAAGTGGACCAGAGCATATAAACTCTGGAGTAACTCCTACAGGCGCAATTGTTTTATCTGAAAAAATCCCACAAATCAAAATAATGATGACAGATGAGGATGGTAACAGAATATCCCCTGCCTATGAAGCAAGTGACTTATTCAAAGCTTACCTAATGCACAAAGAAAACAATAATCAAGCAGCCCAACAAGAAGTAAAAGATAGACTCGATACATATCGCTTTACTATTGTGGATGATAATAATGATTTGATGACTTTGTTAAAAGCTCGCCAAAAACATATAGATGACAATAATCAAGCGGCATTGCATGAAGTAGAAGAGAAGCTTGACGTATACCGCTTTCACTTTCAGCTTGCAGGCAATAAGATAAAAAACGACACTTCATTACAACAAGGGGTGTGCTATTTATTAACACCTTTTGTAACTCACTTTACACCTCACTATGGTTTGAAATGCTTAAAAGCACTTGTGGGTTTATCCAAGCAAGCAACAGCGGCTCCATTGTTAGGTGGAGCATCAATCAAAGCGGGATTAGTTAAAAGTGCTATAATTACCCAGGCAAACAACTTCCATCTCCGTTCTCTTGCACAACAAGCTGATGACCAAATTCCTAATTTGGTGTTAAAAGACGGCAAAATGGTTCCCAATCCGGCCCTAACAGGCGGCCAAACATGGCTTGAAGCTCATGACCAAGCAATAGATCAACAATTGAAAGCTCAACAATCTGATAATAAACTCTCAAGTTATTTCATAAAACACCTTGGTAGTTTTCCAGCTCCGCAAGATCGCAAGAAAAGGCTGGAAGAAAGAGAATTCATTGCACAATTACAAGCAATACAAAAAGAAGAAAAAGAGCAGAAATAACAAACAATAATGTATGTCTTTTAAAATGGAGATTTGTATGAAAAATTCAAAATTATGTATCACCCTTATGGTGATATTATTGGTACCGGCAATAACGCTTCCTATGGGCGCACGTTTTGCTGCTATGGGGAAGCAATTCGCGGCTAAAGGCAAACAATTTAATGCAGGCGTTAAACAAGGCGTTTCTAAATTAGGCGCCACATTACAGAAAAATGCGTTACTTACATCCACCGCTACTTCATTAGCAATTCTTAAAATAACAGATAATATGAAAAAAAAAGAAGTGTCACACCTTCCTGATGCGAGCCCCGCCGTCCAAAAATTTGCACACGAAAGCCTCAAACCGTTAGGCTTTGTCGATTTTTCTTCTCTTTCAATCAAAGTAGACCCTAAAAAAAAGGCTGGTCACGCAAGAGCAACTCCGCATGCTATTATTTTAGGAGACACAGATCTATTAGATGCCGATCTTGCCGATGCAGATGCCGACCTCGCCTACTACCGCAAATTTTTTGATAATAATACCCTTGTTACTCGAGAATTTACACAAAGAATGCTTATTGCTCGAGGAACCATACAACATGAAGGGGGACACATTAAATATTATCATTCACACAGGAACTGTGTTTTTTTAATCCCCGCTCTGTATTTTGGACTAAAAACTCAACCGGCCGCATACGTCCTTAGCTTGTTATTAATGCGAGTATATGCAAATTATGCGGAGCGACAAGCAGATGATAGCATAGAAGATGATCCTGAAACACTACAGGCGCAAGCTGATGATTTCAAAAATGAGGCCGTTTTTTATTTTTCTGATCACACCTTGTTGGGTCAATTACTAGATCCTCATCCTCACCCATTAAAACGCGCACAAAAATTTGAAGAACGCATTGCACAATTAAAGGCATCCACCTTTGCCAAGCCCTTCGATAAAGACTCAGGAGTAAACGCGCTGAGGAATCAGGGCGGAGCCTGCCCTGAACGAAGTGAAGGGGCGGACACGGCAAAAGAAAAAGAACAAAAATAACATTGCCCTATCAAAAAAACCGGCTAGCGAGAGCAAAAACTCTTTCTGGCCGGTTTATAGTATTTTATTTGCGACAAAATCAAAAATCATTTCCGCCTTTTTGATCGCCCATTCAGCCGTCGAAACACTCGGCATATCAAAGCAAGAATCAGGATAACGAACTTTCGAAACACACGGGCTTAATTCATTTGCAGCGTCTATTAATGTCATAAACTCAGGATCTGAAAGAGCACAAAACTTAACCAATTCGACAAGATCATGCGTCTTTTTAAGAGGATGCTTTTTATAGATAAGATAGGTTTTGAGGGATTTTTCAACACTCTGTTGAACCAAATATAATATAGGGCCAATTCTGATGTCGTCAGAATTTATGATTGCTTTTGCTGCTATAAAATCACTTTCAGCAAAATATAACCAATCTTTAGGCCCTGGCATAAATTTGCTTGCCCTCTCGTTTCACGCGATAGGATAACGTCGTTATATTATTAGAATCTTCCCTAAATTCATCTTTGGTATACAAAAGAAGATCTTTTGACAAACTAAGGTCTGAAAGGGCTTTAAAGCCATCAACCAAAGCATGATAGCGATCTTTACTTAATGCATCAACGACAACAACTAAATCTAAGTCACTCTCTTCATCCGGATGTCCCCAAGCATAGGAACCAAAAACATATATTTCAACTGGATTGTAGGTTGCAACAAGTCTCTTTGTTACTTCTTCAATCATAGCATTATCAATCATAGACCAATCTCCCTATTAAGTACTTTTAAGTATGTAGAGATTACTTCTATCACACCTTCAGGATCATTATCCAAGAGTGATTCCATAATTGCTCTGGCAACTAAATCGCCTTTTAAAATCTCTTGCGTTGGACTGTAAGGAGGCAGATTCACACCCTTTTTTAATTTATACTTCGGTGTATTTTCTAAAGATTTTTTTTGCTTTGGTGATGTCTTGAGTTTGACCATTTTTGTTTCCTCCTAATAAAATTAATATATCAAGCGCCGCAATATACGCATAATAAACACGACGCCCATCAAACCAATCTTGATACTCGTCTGATTTACGAATTTTATAATTTTTTTTATATGCTTCATATGTTAATTGTCCAACATCCCAAAAACAAAGTCAATATCTCAAAACAAAACCGGTCAGAGAGAGCAAAAACTCTTTCTGACCGGTTTATATTTTTTAGTTTGCGTAATGCTTAAATCAATACAAGCAACAACGAAATCATCGACATCAGCTTAATCAAAATGTTTAATGCTGGGCCGGATGTATCTTTGAACGGGTCGCCCACCGTGTCACCAATAACCGCAGCTCTATGAGCATCAGAGCCCTTGCCGCCAAGATTACCAGCTTCAATGTACTTCTTAGCATTATCCCATGCACCGCCGCCGTTGGCCATCATAAGTGCAAGTAATACACCAGTTACTGTCGCACCAACAAGCATACCGCCCAAACCAGCAACACCCAACGTGAAACGAATAATAACTGGGACTGCGATAGTAATAATACCGGGCAAGATCATTTCGCGCAAAGCTGCTTTTGTACTGATTTCAACACAACGGTTATAATCAGCTTTAGCTGTTCCTTCCATCAACCCAGGAATTTCCTTAAATTGACGGCGAACTTCCATAACCATCTTAAGTGCAGCATCGCCAACAGAACGCATGGTTAATGCAGAGATCAAGAATGGTATGCTCGCACCGATGAATACACCCGATAAAATAAATGGATCAATGATGTTTAGCACAGGCATGTTCGCTTTTTGCGCATATGCTTCAAATAATGCTAATGAAGTAAGCAATGCAGAACCAATAGCAAAACCTTTACCCATTGCTGCCGTGGTATTGCCCAAAGCATCAAGTTTATCGGTAATTTTTCTTACTGAAGGATCAAAACCAGCCATTTCCGCAATACCGCCTGCATTGTCCGCTATAGGACCATACGCATCGACCGTCATGGTAATACCCACCGTTGCCAACATAGAAACTGCCGCAAGAGAAACACCAAAAGAGTGTCCACCAAAGTGATAGGCAAAAAGAACAACTATCGCCAGCAAGATCACCGGAACAACCGTTGATTCCATACCCAATGAAAGACCATAAATAATATTTGTTGCCGCACCTGAACGAGAAGATTCAGCAAGTTTTTCTACAGGGGTACTGCCGGTATAATATTCAGTAATAACACCAACGATAACGCCCGCTATACAACCAAATAGTACCGCAATGAACAGTTCGTTTTCAAGTCCCGAATGAGAAATATAAAGATATGAGATTGCTAAAAATGACGCTATAGCGATATAGGTTGCACTACGAAGCATAGCTGCTGGCTGCAACCGTAAAAATACGTTAGAAACCAAACCAATAATCGAACCAACCATACCAAGCATAGCAAGCACCACTGGCATAGCCAAATAGGTCAAATTAGTAGCGCCGTGCTCGGTAGATGCCAAAATAATTGAAGCGACCATTGCACCAATATACGATTCATAAATATCAGCACCCATGCCAGCTGTATCGCCCACACAATCACCAACGTTATCAGCAATAACTGCTGGGTTACGTGGATCATCTTCTGGAATACCAGCTTCTAGCTTACCAACCAAATCTGCGCCAACATCGGCTGATTTAGTAAAAATACCACCACCAACACGAGCAAAGAATGCTACAAGTGATGCACCAAAACCAAAGCAGGTAATCAGAGTGATAAAATCAGGGCGATGGAAACAGAAATAAAAAATAGTACCTAACCCGAGCAGACCAAAACTAGCGACTGAAAATCCCATGACGCCGCCACCAAAGAAAGCGACAAGAAACGCTTCGTGTTCGCCTTTTTCTTTTGCCGCCATTGTGGTGCGCACGTTAGCCATGGTAGCAGCATGCATACCAATCAAACCGGTAACGGTAGAACACACGGACCCAATGACAAAAAGGAACGCCGCTAATGGGCTCATAAAGTACCCAAGTAGCCCTGCAACGAGAACAACCAACACGGTAATGATTTTATACTCTTCACGTAAAAAAGTCATAGCACCACCACGAATAGCCGCTGCTATCTCGAGTGCCTTTTCATTGGTTACGGTAATTTGCTGAATTTTGTACAGAAGATAGGCAACAACTGCTAAACCAGCGAGGCCCGCCCCTGCAAACATAGAAAAATAGTGTACGATTTCCATCAAGGAACCCCACGATGTTAAAAAAACAATAATATGACAACTAAAAACTTAAGAAAACTCTTTCATTTTACCGTTTTTGGCATCTTTGTAAAGACGACCCCACCCGATTGACTTGATGATCGGCATACAATCAGTTTCTCCTGGGATTTGTTTAAGAGGTCTTTGTTTTAAAAACCTTCATAATGCTGATTAATCTCGCCCAAGATACACCTGATACCATTCCGCTCATTATCATGTCAGCACCATAGAAAAATACGTTTGTTTTGAATGAAGGATCTAAGGCGTATGTAACGCCAATGAAATATTTGACCGCAAAAAAGCTGATCGCAAGTATTAGCGGAATAAAACTTCCCGGCAATGTGACAACATTTTTTTCTCGATTAATCGTTACTGTTTGTTTTTTGCTAATATAAAATCCCAAAACAAGTCCCAATGCGCATGATATCATCCAGACCATAATGGCAATAGCGCTTAATCCATATTTTCCATACACACTGAAAAATGACCATAAGGTAAAAATGAGCGGCATAATTGGTAGCTGGTAGATTGGTACAGTTCTTGTTTTAGATGCTCTGAAGCCCTTAATTAATACATAGGCAAAAAGAACCCAGACCCATAATGGTGTGCCTTTAATGATATCAAAAAAGCTATGTTCCATTTTGAAAGCAATCTCCCTACAAAGATTTTACAATCTCTTTTTCGCTAAAATCAAATTTTTGATCGCCAATGATTTGATACTCATCGGGGCCTTTTCCCAAAAGCATAATCACAGAAGTTGGGGTTGATGCAGCGTAAGCTTTTTTAATCGCAGATTCTCTGTCTAAATCACAAATAATTTTATGCGTTTTGTCAGCATCAATACCAACAATAATATCTTGTGCAATTGACGCAGGGTCTTCGGTACGAGGATTGTCAGAAGTAATCACCACAATGTCTGCAAATTGCGCAGCGATTGCACCCATCATGGGGCGTTTTGTTGTATCACGCGCACCGCCAGCACCAAAAACCACAATCAAATGATTGGTCAGCATTCGCATCATAGACAGCACTGCAATAAACGACGATGGGTTATGTGCATAATCAATGAAGCAACGTGCACCGTTGGGCAAATCATAACGTTCCAAGCGACCTGGTACGGAAGTGAATGTACACAAGCCTTGCGCAATGTTGTGCGCAGTCAGACCTAATTGCAAACACAAACCGACGACGCCTAATATATTGTAGGCGTTGAAAGCGCCGACCAATGAAGGACAAGCAAAAATGTGATGTAACGGCACAGCAACTTCCAATTGCAACTGTTCCAAACTATTACCAGAAATAACACCGTGATAATCTGCCTGCGTGTTGGTAATGCCAAATTTCAGTGCATGCCGATATTGCTCATGCAGCTGGCTCACTCGCGCATCATCCGCATTGAGCAAAAGAGGTGCACCAGGTTTTAATTGATTAAGCACGGCAACTTTTGCAGCAAAATAGTCATCCATGTTTGGATAAAATTCTGCATGCTCTTTGTCAAAATTAGTGAATATTAAACCATCAAACTCAAGACCAGCAACACGATGCAAAGATGTTGCTTGCGCAGCAACTTCCATCACCACATAATCAACATGAGCTTGAACACACAATGCAAAAAAATTATGCAAATAATCTGGATGCTGTGTGGTGAGATTTGTTTTAAATTCAACATCGAGAATCTTATTTTTTACCGTGCTGAGCAATGCTGTTCTATAACCGGCATTACGCAAAATATGCCCAAGTAAAAACGAGCTTGTTGTTTTTCCTTTTGTGCCAGTTATGCCAAGAATGCGTAACTGCTTTGCAGGATAATTAAGCGCTTGTGCACTCAGTTGTGCCAATGCAGCCCGCGGATTGTCTACATATAATAAACGCGCTCGCGTGTGCACCAAAGCGTCAAGAAGATCATCGGCAATAGTTGTATTTTTTTGCACTACTATGGTGTTTGCACCTTTTTGCAACGCTTTGTAAATGTATGCACAACCATTTTCTTTCTGGCCTTGGACTGCAACAAATGTAGAGCCAACACCAACATTGTCGGTGTGACATGCAACAAGGTACTCAGAGGGCATTACTAAGTTTTCATTCATATTTTTTACGCTGCGTGTTTATGTTTACCAAATTCAATAACATTTTTTCTAATAACGGGCATCAAACATAAAATGCCAAATAAGTTCATTACCAGCAAGGCAGCTTGAGGAATAGGCGCAGCAGCAGACAACAAAGAAACATCAATTAACGCGCCACCAAAAGCAAATAGGCAATATAGAAAGTTAAAGACATTGACAAATCGACCGCCAGTTAAAAACAACCAACATTCAAGCGCAATATAAGCATATGCTACTAATACACCGATACCAAAAGTTATTGAAAGAAACGAGACCGCATAACCACCAAAAGATCCAAATACCGTCTGGAAAGATGAAATAGTCAATGCTGTGCTTGTTTCACCCGAGTTCCAAACACCAGAAGAAATAATGCACAATGCAACAATGAAACACACTACTGTCGAAATAAAGGTGCTTAACATAGAAGTAATTGCATCTTTCATAGGATTTTTACTGCCAGTAAAGCCAAACAGCACTCCTGCAGTTCCTAGCCCAGATTCAGATGCAAAAGTAGAAGCTATAATTCCTTCACGCATTGCTTGTTGCAACGTGAATCCAAGTAGTCCACCAGCAATTGCAGTTGGTGCAAAGGCACTTTCAACAATTAATGCCAACGCAGCGCCAATAGATTTATAATGATAGGCAAGTGCTACCAGTGTAGTACCAAAAAAAATAATAACTTTAACGGGAACTATCTGTACTGAGAACTTTATAATACGTTCTGCACCGCCAAAGACTATATACACAATAAACAGCGTCACCACAATCGCGCATACAATCGGTGATATATTAAATGTTTTTCCCAAACTTAAACGAATAGAATTTGTTTGATAACTGTTGCCACCGATAAGGCCAAAGACTAAACAGAAAAAACCATATGTCCAAGCTAACGCTTTACCGCCCGGCACATGACGCAAATAAAGCATAGGACCACCCAAGTTTCTTGTGGTGGATTCTGGAGTTATTTGCGCATAATACATGCTCAAAAACGCTTCTGCAAATCGCACCGCCATGAGAAAAAAGCCACAAATGACAATCCACAGAGCCGCACCTGGTCCCCCGGCATAGATTGCCATTGCAACACCAGCGATGCTGCCATTACCTAAATTACTGCTCAACGTATTCATAAAAGCTTGCGCGGGCGTCATATCAACTTTGCCAGCATGACTTTCCTTGGATTTTTCAGGAAAAAGAATATGCTTCCACGCGTATACAAAATAACGCAGTTGAATAAAATTCAATCCAACAGCAAGTACTACGCAAACACCAATGACCACGATAAATAAAGGCCAATTCACTACGTCATTAATCTGTCCAATAAGATGCATCATGCTCACAACAATTCCTTTTGTAATAATTTTTCAGGGATGAATAATTTATATTTCTACATACATACCATACATAATCAATACAGTATACTGATTTTATCAGGGAAGAAAACTCAACTTTACCTAAAAATCCCTATTTGCCCTGAGAGCCGGACACCCTTTTGACACCGATGGCCATATCCTGTAGCCTTATTGTTAATGGACGTAACGTTACGTATACATGGACTTAGGTTATAGTTACAATTCTTGGAGGCTTTCCGTGTTTAAAAAGTTTAAAACAGCAACTCTTATTTGGTTATTTTCTGCCAGCTTTTTATCAAATTCAACGCTATGGGCAAAAACATTTGCGCAAGTAGATCAAGAATATGGCACCAATCCAGTTTCCCTGGCAAATCAGCAATTCATAAAAAATATCCTACATGAAGTTGGTATGGATAATTTTACTATCGATGTAAGGCGAATGAATGATAATGCAATACAGGAAAATGGGTATATGAATTTATTCATGTTTGTAAAGTCAGCCCTCCATGGAATTCTATTTATTAGCGAACAATGGTTTGATCAATTATCTTTGGATGAAAAACGGTTCCTTGTAGGACACGAACTTGGACATTTGTTCCATGGACATTCTTCTACAACCCAAGAAAAAGGGGAAACTATAATAAGTAAGATTGTTAATTATCTTACATTTGCTGAATCAAAAAGTGCATGCTCTCATATGACTGAATTAAAAAAAATCGGCTTTTCTCCCCTTAAAGACATATTAAATAAAACATTGGAACGTAACGAGGAATATGAGGCCGATCGCTTTGCTATAGAAAGACTTAACTGTAAAAAGGGTGCTCTAGAAGTATGCCAAAGATGGCAAAAAAGCGCTGCCGCTACCGCTCCTGAACATGCACATGATTCTTCCTGCGGCTGCTTTGGAATACATCCTAAAATGTCCCAACGCATAGACTATTTAAATCGGCTTACGACAGCCTAATTGATTATATACCTGGAACCGGATCTTTTCATTTTGCGCAATTATAGTAATATATCATTTTGACACAACGCTCAACAAACAGATGGATATAACAAAATATGAAAACAGTCGCTTTAGATCTGGGAGACCAATGGATAGGCATCGCAATTTCTGATGCGCTTGGCATGTTTGCTCGTCCCTACGGCACAACTACCCCCAAAGAGTTAGAAAATTTTTTAACAAAACTTTTTGCCGAGCAAGCAATAGCTAAAGTAATAATCGGTTATCCAAAAACTATGCGCGGCACCATCAGTGATCAAACAAAAAAAGTTGAAAATGAAAAAAACAGACTCGAAAAAATATTTCCTACCATCACATGGATTTTATGGGATGAGAGATTGAGCAGCAAGCGAGCTAACACCCTGAAGCAAGCCAAAACAAAGTCCGACAAAGTTAAATCACATTCGATCGCTGCAGCGTTTATTCTGTCCTCTTACTTAGACTTTTCTGCTCATATGCCAACCATTTTGAATCATGGAGATGATGAGACAGAATAATATTTTTTTAAAAAACTTTCAAATCAGCAAACCATTGATCCATAGACTTAAATGCATAAAAATAACCGTGCTCCTGGTGTACCTGGTAGAGCTTATCAAAGAAAAATCATTGACAAAATTGTCAATACTGAATTAGATTTTAGTTAAAGGCGAATGAAAAAAAATTAGATGAAGCAAAAAATTAATCAAGCAAAAATTGGCCAGAGGTTGATAAAAAAGTTTTTTGATATCTATTTCTTCTTGGATTACTCAGACCAACCATTAAAAAAGGAGATTGGTCGATGAAATGCAAAAAATGTGATGGCCTCATGGTATTACAATCATTCTTTGATCATTTTTTAAACTTTGAAGGCTGGAAATGCCTCAACTGTGGTAAAATTATCGTACGCAAGGACAAAACAATAGAATATGACTCGTTTAGTATTTTTTACCAACAAAACAAATGCAAGAACCGCAACTAATATTAAAGTAACAATAACACTATGACATTTTATTTAAGCATCCAAAACACGTACACATCATTAGAAGTTGCCCTTTTTGATGATGATCAAATTCTGCAGTGGGCAACAGAAGACAAAATGACCGCAAGCAAAAACTTTATTTCGCTCATTGTTACTATGCTCAACAAACATCAACTTGCCTTGAGCAACATTTCATTTATTGCTGTCAACCAAGGTCCTGGTCCTTTTACAACGCTGCGTGTTGTTATCGCGTCAGTCAATGGCTTAAGCTTTGCCAGCAAGATTCCTCTGATTGGTATTGATGGAATCGATGCGTTATTGCTTGAACACCGCAATGCTCAACATCCAAATACCGTAGCTTTTCTCAACGCTTTTAATGGTGATGTTTATTTTGGCATCCAAAAAAATAATAGTATTGCGTATGAAAAAGGATACGGCAACATTGCTAACATTCTTGAAAAAATTAAAGAGATAATGCCCGACCAATCTATTCGATTTTTAGGCAATGGCGCGCACCTGTATGCCCAAGAGATAGATGCTGCGTTTGGTAACAACGCAACCATACCTGACCCCTTACCAGGCACATGCACCGTACAACAAATTGGCCTTATGGGATGGGAAAAGTGGCAAGAAAAAACTGACTTACACTATCAACTATTTCCCTTGTATCTTAAACAAGCAATGATTTGATACGCAAAAATCTATCTTAAATACACCCAAAAAACAATTTTCAAGCCCGCTCCAGGTTCAAAAAGATAAAATTCATCAAACTCTTGCGTTTCACCCCCCCCCCTGGTATAATTACAATTAGAAATACAGAGCTGTGTTTCTATGGGCAATGGTTGCCTGCGTATTTAATTTCTAAAGAAAGGAGATAGTTATGAAAAAGCTATTATTATTCGCATCATTGTTGAGTTTGAGCATTGGTGGTGTGATTATGGGAAGTGAATCAGATTTGGACTGGGCAAAAAAACAGTTAGGTACAGTCTCTGATGATTTTCAGAAAGCAAGGGCCAAAGCTGATACTGACCAATTATTCCAAGGGAACGTAGTCTTGATGCGTACATTTGGTGCGACAGGTGTATATCTTGACTTATTAAAAATGTTCGAAATCGAAATTTTTAAAAGACTTGAGACAATTAAGACAAGGCTTAAGGCGCTTGAGACGGCTCCTTCTAAATAAGAACCCAAAAAACATCCCCCACGTTCAAACAACCTGGGGGATATTATTTTTAAAAAAACTATCTTAACATCGATCGAAAGATGCCAAGGCCAACTGCAACCGCCTGAGCGGCACGCAATACCGTAGGCGTCAGCATACAAAAAATGAAATTATGGCTGCGCAACAACGCTTTTTCTTCCGGCGTTAAATCAGCTTCCGGGCCAACCATTAAATACAGTTCCTGCATTGCGTCAACTTTTATTTGCTGCACCACCGACATTGCCTGTTGCCCCTCAACATCAAAATAGATTTTTTGAGCATTGCCTGAAAGTTTTTCAAGATAGGTGTGCAACGCAATCGGTTCACATAACGATGGAATCGTAAAATTTTTAGACTGTTCTGCGGCCGCAATCATGATGCGCCGCAACCGTTCAAACTCTTTTTTATCACCCAACTGTCGATGAATTTTTTGCGTCAAAACTAATTGAATATGATTTGCACCAAGCTCAACCAGGCAATAAAGCGCTTCTTGTAAATCGTCCCGTTTTAACACCGGCAGAATAAACGTTATTTTTGGTCGCAACTGATTATTAAGTTGTTTTGCCACCAAAGTACACGTTACATTTTTTTTACCCACGAGTGCCAATACGCACGTGGCGTGTAATGTGGTATCAAAAATAGTAAATGATTCACCAACCCGCAAACGTAAAATGGTGGTGATGCGTGCAACCAATGCAGGATCATCTAAAGTAAAAGATGAATTTATTTGAACAGTACGCAAAATAGTGCTGATGTTGGGGACATATAAAGCAAATTCATGTTTTGTATTCATGTGCATATTTGCCCTCCATGCAAACTTATTTTTTAGATCGCGACAACCAATTTTTAAGATATATTTTCGCTGCTAAATATTTGTCTAATAATGGACAACCCAATCTCCTTATCCAATATTGAAATTCAGAAACTTCTTTAGGTTGTTCCTCAGGAACATGATGACGAATCATATCATCAGCCAACATGTCAAATTTATCATAATCATCTTGATCATTCATATCTTGCGCAATAAAAAAATCATCTATCACATCAACCTGAACTGCTTGATCTTTATTTTGATCATCAGCATACATTACTGGACAAACAGATAGTAACATGCTTACTACAAATAACGTGTTCATATTTTTTTTCATATTTTGTTTTCCCGTATAAAGAACTCAAAAACCTCGCTCTAACAACATAAGCTTACCATAAAACATGCCAAAGAAAAAGGGGACCGGCTTTACGTACCAATCCCCTTTTGTATATATTTTCAAATAACACTTTTTAGTCAATAGATTACCGCACATTTTTTTCGTAGTTGATGCCACCATCTGTTCTGCTTGATATCGTAAAACCAAGCTTTTCATACAAAGCCTGGGCACGAACATTGCTTGCACGCGTAAACAAAGTTATCTTGTTTGATCCTCTTTTTTTGAGATCTTGCATAACATACTGCATAAGTTTGGTAGCATATCCCTTACCTCTAAACTCTTTATTAATGGTCAAAAACAAAACGGTTCCTTCGGTCAACGTTTTTTTGTAGTAACAAGTGAACCCTACAAATGCACCATTTTCTCTCAACACTTTTATAATTAATTTGCCAACGTACAAGGGATCGTGACTTGGCGCTCTATAATCAAGCAACAAATCAAGATCATAAAATTCCGACGGATCCCATAAAAGCCAATAACGATCTTCTGGATCGGAAAAAACTTGGTCTATATCGTGTCTGTCACGAGATCCATTGTAATCATAAATAGGGCCTTGGTCAGACCGGAGCTCTCCTGCGTCTGTATGGGTACGATGTACATAATAATACCCAATGCCACCGCCCAACATGGTTAGTGAGACAATTAACAGTATCTTTTTCATTTTCATCGATTTTTGCATGAAATATGCCCTTTGTATATCATAAAAAGTTGAAATTATTTTAGTTTTATTGTGAAAGGTACCATAAAAAGGGGTGCATTGTCATGGATTTCGTTGTAAACCACATTACGCACCCTCTATAGGATAAAAATAAACAAAGCGACCTTGTTTTATAAGGCTAAAAACGTTTTTCGCGTTTTTCTTCTTTTTCTTCATTATTTGTTGTTACAGCTTTAATTGTTGCTGCTTTTTTATGCTCTTTAGTTTTTGCAGATTTTTTAGCATCCGAAGATGGACTTATTTGTGCCGCATAAAAACCAAAATTAGCGGCTGATCCGCCAACACCAGCTACCCCACCGGGTGCTGTTACTTTGAGTGAGTTAAAAAATTGGCTCACCTTTTCCAATAGGGATGAGGACGACGGAGATGGTGAAGGTGATGATGCGACCAGAGGAGCCGATACTAGAGCCAGTAATATTAAAATAAAGATTTTTTTTAGCATAATAGCCTCCATTAAACATTGGTTATTGGTTATATTGACTTAATACACCCTTGATTATACAACAACTCACGCGAATGTCAACTAGAAAATATTAAAGGGTTATACGTATCGGCAAAGATAAGCACTTTTGCACCGCGAAGTACAAATAGCCATACACCATCAACTAAAGAGATTGATCATTTATCGTACAACATCATACTCAATCTGATAGAGCACTAATCCTTTTGCCGGGGCATTTGGTAAAATATGCTCCGGATTTTTTGCATCAAGCACCTGTCGCAACACAGCAACATCCAGATTTTTTCGTGAAGCAACTTCTATGCATGCGCCAACAATCCGGCGAATCATATATTTTAAAAATTTGGGACCAGAAATCGTAATGCGATAAACGTTATATTCAGGTACAAACTCAACACCAACTTTGTCAATACGCCGAATTGTGTCGGTGCCGCGATCGTCACCCGTGCTAAACGAACGAAAATCGTGCGTACCAACAAAAACTTCCAAGCATTGCTGTAGTTTTGCCATATCAACCGTATGACGATAATACCATCCGTATCGTTGAGTAAATGGCAATGGCCGCATCGTGAAAAAATGGTACCAGTAGGTTTTTGTAATAATATTTTGGTGCACATTGCAATCGGGAGCAACAACTTCTATTGACCGAATTACTATTGCCGGTGGCAAAACATTAGTCCATGCACGAATCATATCTGCAGTAGTAATATCGATGTCGACAGAAAAAACCGCCGTCTGTCCCAACGCGTGCACACCAGCATCGGTACGCGATGCTGCATACAACTTAATTGTTTTATTAAATACACGCGCAAAACTGTCTTGCAGCGTTTGAGCAACTGAAGCACACCCTTGCTGCACTTGCCAACCAAAATAGTCGGTGCCATCGTAGGCGACAGTCATTTTATAACGTTTTAGTGTAGTCATTGAGATTTTTTTAACGCTAAAGCGTTAATAGCCTTTAAAGCAGCACCAGCTCCATAACGGGCATCGTAGCCAGATGGATCAAGGCATTGTCCATTAAAAATAATATCTAAATCTTTACCAAAAACATGTGAAACCTTTACAGAATAATGCCAAGCCACGCTATCATTTACAAATTCCCTAGATTTATCGTAAGTTAACTTCTTTAAATCGTATGGCTTTGCAGCATTATACAATACCAAGAGCACACTTATTTGATCATACGTAGAAATATTAATATGCCCTTTTGGGGTGCCGGGCCGGTTTATTTGTGGCGCAGGATCACTTGCCTGCATTGATGGACCTGATATAGATAATAAAAACAAAAAAACTATTTGTTTAATCATGAAAGCCTTTATAATCATTTCTTTTCTGACTCTGCGTTCTCTGCTTTGCCTAAGGAGCTTATAGCCTTTAAAGCAGCGCCGGACCCATAAACAGAATCATAATGTTTGGGGTCAAAATGCGGCTTTTTTAAATCAATATTGAGTGTTACATCCCAAATACAGTATATCACCTCTCCACGAGATCCAGGATGAGAGCCATGTAGACTTGCAATGTGTTTAAAGTGACCGTACT